>Ga0307444_1000058_pt1 | contig 58419 bp, 46 predicted proteins | sample SalMarSW160340MG_FD_202145 | JGI IMG/M metagenome (GOLD analysis project Ga0307444, IMG submission 202145) | Salt marsh sediment microbial communities from the Plum Island Ecosystem LTER, Massachusetts, United States - SW1603-40 | ecosystem: Environmental > Aquatic > Marine > Intertidal zone >...
GATGATTTCCCCCAATATGAAAATGGCATTGGCATGGCACGCAGCTTTCTATCTGACATAGAACGACTGAATACGAAAAGGAAAATACAGGGCCGTTATTTGTTCTTAACTGGCGTTATGGCTCTACCGGTCATCAAAAAGTTGAAGGTAAAACTCCAGAAACTTGGTTGCGTCAAAGACAATATTATTATCGAACCTGTGACCAACAATTTTTTTGGTGCGTCAGTAACTGCTTCCGGTCTTCTCGGTGCCCAGGATATCACCACGACATTGAGAAAAATCGATGCGTCCTACGATAAAATTTTCTTGCCGCCTAATTGCACGAATGATTCAAACCAATTCATTGATGGTATATTGATACATGATCGACGTGTTATGATCGCACCGATGAATCTGGAGGATTTCCTGCAATGTCTACAGTAGTGATCGTGGGTAGGAAAAATGTCGGAAAATCAACGATATTCAATCGTTTGATCGGAATGAGATCGAATATCGTCTATAAAGATCCTGGTGTGACCCGTGATAGGATATACGGGGAAGTCCACTGGTGCGGTCAGATGTTTAACATAATTGATACCGGTGGTTTTTTTTCAGATAGAAAAGAAGAGCTCGCAGTCAAAATAAACCGCCAGATCGAATATGGTCTTGTTGAAGCAGATCTCGTATATTTTGTGGTCGATGCCAAGAGCGGCTTACAGCCTGGTGATGACGATATCTGCCAGGCAGTCCGCAAAAGCAATAAACCGGGGTTCCTTTTGATAAATAAAATCGATAGTAAAAAATCTGGCGAAGAGATTTTGGAATTCGCTAAACTCGGCTTTGGTAAATCTTTTCTGGTTTCAGGTGAAGCGGGTATCGGCTTCGGTGAACTTTTGGACAGCACCATTAAAACCCTGCCTCAGGTTCGAGAAAAAAGTTCTCGAAAAACAATTAAAGTATTGATTCTCGGACGCCCCAACGCCGGCAAATCGACACTCGTAAATGCAGTGACCAAACAAGAACGTGCAATAGTCGATGAAAATCCTGGCACGACCAGGGATATTGTCCGTGCTACATTCCAGTATCAGAAAAGCAATATCGAGATAATCGATACATGTGGTTTACGCCGCAGGACACGGATCAAGGATTCTGTTGAATTTTATTCAACTGTGCGGGCAATGAATATGATTGAGGATATCGATATTGCGCTGCTTCTATTTGATACGTCCGAAGGTGTCGTTGAACAAGACCGTCGTATTGCTACGATGGTGCTAGCAAAAGCGAAGAATCTGATCCTGGTACCAAATAAAATAGACTTGATAAAGGCAAAAGACCAGGCCAGGATCATAACCTCGACTTATCAGTCATTCAAGCCGCTCGAATTCGTACCCGTTGTGCCGATATCAGCCAAGACAGAAAAAGGGCTGGAACAACTTTTGACCTGCATACTCGATGTCCATACCCAAGCACATAGATTCGCTGATAAAACGGTTTTGAAGAATTTAACGAAAAGATTGCAGAAACCTACTAATGGATTTCTTCTCAACCTGAAACAGGTAAGTACTGGACCACCTCTTTTCCGTGCTACCCTATCGATCAAGGTTAAAGAACATTATATAAGATATTTGCGCAAATCGATACGCCAGTATTTTGGTTTTAAGGGTGTACCGGTATTGATCAAAACAAAAGTAGTCAGGTTAAGAACCTCGAGCTGAGGCTATAAAGTGGAACATATTATCTCTTTTGTCATCGGTATTTTTTTTGGCATGATACCTTTTTCTTATATACTCGGGAAGATGAAAGGCATCGATCTTAAAAAAGTCGGCAGTGGCAATATAGGTGCAACGAATCTTGGCCGTCAAGCTGGTCTGCCTTTTTTTATCCTTGGTTTTATCTTAGATGGATTAAAGGGATTCATCCCTGTCCTTATCGCTAAGAACCTGGGTTACATTACTGCATTCGCTGGCGCGGGCGCAATACTCGGTCACATCTTCAACCCCCTGTTTAAATTTCGCGGCGGCAAAGGCGTCGCGACAACGATCGGGGTCGGTATCGGCATCGTACCCAGATCATTCTTAATATCCCTTGCTGTCTGGATCGTAGTCTATTTAAGCACCTATATCGTAGCAATGGCATCGATCGCATTTGCCGTAACCTTGCCGATTATCAGTTTTATCATTAAAGATGCTTCCTTTACGGATCGTATTTTTTTAATAATCATGGCCGTCCTTATCATCTATGCTCACCGTTCCAATATAAGAAGAATAATAAAAAAAGAAGAATCGAAATACATCTTCTGGAGAAAAAAATGAAATTGAGCATACTGGGATGTGGCAACTGGGGATCAGTTTTTGGCATTATGCAGCATCTAAATGGTCATAATGTGAAAATCTGGGAATTCAATAAGGAAAGGGCTGAATACATAGCACGAACGAGAGACAATGCGCCTTTCCTCATGAATCAAAAGATACCTGAAGAGATATTTATCCATTGGGATATTGAAAAAATCATGCTCGATGCAGAAGTAGTTATCTTTGCCGTTCCTTCTCAGACCCTGTTCAGTGTTGTCGACCGGTTGACAAAGATCAAGACCCGCGATGTCTATTACTTAAGCCTGACAAAAGGTATTGATATCATTACCTTGAAAAGACCATCGGAAATCATCAATTCGCTGACATCGGCAAAAAACCGTGTTTATGTCTTATCCGGGCCCTCGATAGCAAATGAAATTATCAGAAAAGAACCGACTGCGGTGGTTCTGGTCGGCCCGGATCCTGAAGGTGCAATGATGCTTCAACATGAATTCGCCTCGGATTATTTCAGGATATATTTAGGAGACGACATTACCGGCGTTGAACTTGGCGCGGCCATAAAGAATGTAATTGCCGTGGGCTGCGGGATAAGCGCCGGACTGGGATTCGGTAAAAATGCAAAAGGTGCGTTACTTGCTCGCGGTATCGTAGAAATGCAGCGTCTCGGGGTAAGATTAGGCGCAAAGCCAAAAACCTTTTGGGGACTCTCTGGTCTAGGTGATATGGTTACGACATCATTCAGTGAAGAGTCGCGCAATCATAGATTCGGCGAGTGTATCGGGGCGGGCATGAGCATGGCAGAAACTGAAGCCGAAATGGTCATGGTAGCAGAAGGTGTCCCGACTTCCAAGGCGATCATGGTTTTGTCTGATAAGTACGGTATCGAGATGCCAATATGTGAGGTTGTCTACAGTATTCTCTTTGAGAAAAAACCTCCAAAACAAGGGCTGAAGGATCTTATGACGAGACCGTTGAAAAATGAATGGTAGAATAATAAGTGAACACATTAATCCAAGTTTTCCACGAAAACTTAGGAGGGAAAATGAGTGAGAAAGAATATTTTTCTATAAAAGAAGTCGCTGACATGCTGACTCTAAAACCGTATATATTGAGATATTGGGAAAAAGAATTTGCTATACTTAAACCAAAACGAAATCGTGTGGGTCGAAGATACTATTCTAAAAAGGATATCGATATCGTGAAGTTGATTAAAAGCGTCCTGTATGATCAAGGTTATACGATAGCTGGTGCGAAAAAGAAATTGGTTCGCTTGAGTGATGCACCAGAGCAGTTATCGCTTCCGCTCAAAAATAGAAGCAAGGCCTTGAAAGAGATAAAGGTAGAACTGCAAAAGATCAACGATATTCTAAGTCAAGGATAATGACTATTCTTCATCTATCGCATTGATTTTTGCATTGGCTTGGTTCTTTAAACTCAGCGATTGAGCGATCAGATTTGCTTGAATATAATATTCTCGTGCTGCCTTTTTGTCATCCAAACCTACTGATGCATCACCAGCAAAAAGCAGTGCCCTCGCTGCATCATCCCTGTTTTGTTCATAATATTCACAAGCCAATAAGTAGTTATCACGTGCTTTGCGATAATTTTCGATCTCAAAATATATGCTTCCGATCTCCATAAAAACCTCAGGTCTCTTGCCGACATTGCGTATCAATTCTGCCAGGATAGCTACTGCTTGATCAAAATACCCGGTCTTTCGGTAGGTCTTTGACTTAAGGATATATGCATCGACCAAGAAAACTGAAGATGGAAATTCAGTAATAAGTTTATCGATCATCGTTTCTGATTCATTGTTTTGTCCTAAAATATTATATATCTTAGCGATTTCGAAAATAGCCTTTTCGCGATATTGCTCGTCGGCTAAGAGTAAATTGTAATAAGATAATGCGGAATCAAATTTTGATTCTTCAAGATAAATCACACCCAGCTCGTAAGCAACATAGGAATGGTAATATCCAGCAGCTTCTTCTGTTAAGAGCTCTTTGTAAATGCTCTTCACATCATCTATATCACCAATCGCCTGATAAACCCTGGCTTTCTCAATCGCTGCTCGGTAAGCAATCGATGATCCTGGTCTTGATTCAATAACTCCAGTGAGTACTGAAAGACTGCGGTAATATTCTTTATTCAACAGCAGGATTTTAGCGATACGCAACTGGGTGTTAAGCGCAAGATCTGTCCCCGGATTATTATCGACAAAATGCTGTAGAGCCTCAAGTAGTGATGTATATTTCTTCAGATAATACAGGGTCTCATAGATCATCAAATCCGTATGTTCTTTGAGATCCTGCGATGGTTCGAACTCATCAACGCGCTCGTATGCTTGTAAAGCACGTTCATACATCTGCAAATTGAAATAAGCATCTCCAAGGCTCTTTTGCGCGGTGGCTGCGTAGACTGACTTTGGATAAATATTCACAAGCTCATAATAAAAATCGATCGCATGATCATATTCTTTTCTTTTAAAATTGATCGACGCAAGGATGTATGTCGCCCTATCTCCGTTCGGTGAATCAGGGAAATACTCCCTTTGCCGTAAGAGCAACTCTTCGGCTTTCCCCCAAAAACCGAGGAAATAATTTGTCCTCCCTTTTTGAAACAGATAACGGTCCACTGAATCGGGCAGTCCCGTAAAGTAATATATCGCTGAATCATACCTCGATTCATTACCAAAGGTCATACCCAGAAGGAATAAAGCTTGATCTTCATGCTGATGCTTTAGATATTCTTTAAGATAACGGCGCGCATTATCATTATCTTTAAGATAATAGTAAATCTTCGCCGTTTCGTATGTCGCACGTTCAACAAGTGGTTCGTTATCACTATGTTTGATCACCGAATCGAGTAAAGCAAGACCTGTCTTATACTCTTTTTCACCCAGAAAAGCAAGTGCCAGCCCGATTTCACGATAACCAAAAAAGTAATCTACCTGAATGTATTGTTTTATAGCGCTGTTAAAAAAGCCTTTCTCATAGTCCCGGCGTGCATCGACTAATTGATCATAGTCTTCGATATAATCGATGAGGAGTACGATATCGACTGAATCTGGCGTTTCCTTGAAATATTCCATCGCGGCATCAACGCGGTTCTGCTTTAGTTCGATCAAACCTAAATAATAATAAGCTTGCCAAATATCATTCTGTTTTTTCAATAATCGCCGAAAGTGCTCGGCCGATCTATCATAAAGACCGAGCTGGAAATATACTACGCCGAGGTAATAGTGCACTTGGGGTTTCTTTTCAAGAATCGCTTCAAGGTACTTTTGGCTTTTATCGAGATCGCCGCTGAGTAATGCATAAACACCGGCATGATAATAGTTATCATAGCTTGGTTCGATCGCAGACATCATATCAAAGTACCTCAAGGCATCCTCAAAAGACTGCCCGTTAGGGAAGTCCGGTGCCGATATCAAAAAAATAATGATAATACTACTCAAGACCCACCTCGGAAGTGAAAATATTCACGAGTGCCCCTGAATCGATACTAAAAACGAATTGAATCTGATAACCAGCAAGGATTGGATGATCATATATCCTGGCGAAATAGCGCAATATGATATTAGCCATCACGCTATCGAGCGCCGCGAACTTGAATTTGTAAACGAGAATTTCTGGTACATCATAATGCCGGCGCGTTATCTCTGGCAACAAATCACGATTCTGCTCTATCTCACTTCTCAATCCGTCGATGATCTCCTTATACTGCGCACCATCGCGCAACATGGTAATTGTGCCGCGGTATTTCCCCATACTGACAATATCAAAATCTCCCTGTCTAATGTTTTTTAATGGATCATATGTGTGACAAACAGCTGAAAGCAAAATAAAAACAAATAGATACTTGGCTATTCGCCAATACTGTTTCTCAGAACCAGGGGTCATCTTAACAAACCCTATTCTGCCCTCGGGTGTTTCTTCTGATAGACCTCTTTCAACCGTTTGGTTGTCATATGAGTATATATCTGGACGGTTGAAAGTGACGCGTGACCGAGTAGTTCCTGCACTGCTCTTAGATCTGCGCCATTTTCCAGGAGGTGTGTGGCAAAACTGTGTCTCAGGATATGCGGATTAGTTCCAGCTGCTCGAGCAAGTTTAATAAGGTATTTGCGTACTATTCGCTGCAAAGAACGCGTCGTTAAGGATCCCCCACGATAATTTAGAAACAACTGAGGTACATCCTCTCCTGCTATCTTATGCTTGTCCGGGTTGTGTCGAACTCGAAGATAATTAAGGATCGCATTCTTAGCGGCTTTTCCAAGCGGTAAGATACGTTGTTTATCACCCTTGCCTTTGACTTTGATTTCGTCGCGATTAAAATCGATATCCCTGATCATCAGGCCAACCAGTTCGCCGGCACGAAGACCACAGCCATATAAGACCTCCATGATCGCGCGATCTCTTGGATTACTGATCTCCATGGCTTTCTCAACTTGTACATAACTTAAGAATCCAGGCAGATGCTTTTTTGTTTTTGGCGTCTTGATAACCACGGCAGGATTTGTTGAAATAATCTCGGTCTTTTTTAGATACTTAAAAAAAGATTTGATACATGAAAGCTTCCGAGCCACGCTCCTTGCATCAAGACCGTGTTTAAGAAGAAAACTCATAAATAAAGTGATCGCATTGCGGTCTATTTCCTTACTCTTCTTAATGCGTAGAAAATCAAAAAAACCCTCCAGATCAGCGCGATAAGCTCTTAGTGTATGCGCGGAATAGTTTTTCTCTTTCTGTAGGTAGACCATAAAATCACCTATTTTTTCATAGAGTTGTTCTCGTTCCATCGTCGACCTCGATAATTCTAATAGAATTAATGTATTTGTCAATATCGCAATCGATGACACCGAGTTTGATTTCAAGAATATGCGTGATCATATTCACTCACGCATTCTATAAAAGCAAAAAAGGGGATGACCTCTGGTCATCCCCTTTCTAATCGATTATGGAATTATTTTACGGCTTTTTTCAGATCACGTCCAGCTTTGAATTTTGGAGCTTTTCTTGCAGGCACGTGAATCGTCTCGCCAGTCCGTGGATTACGAGCGGTTCTTGCCTTCCTCTTGGTTACTGAGAATGTTCCAAATCCTACGAGGGCTACTCTGTCGCCCTTTTTAAGAGCTGTCGTAACTGAACCTACAAAGGTATTCAACGCGATATTTGCCGCCTTCTTGGAAATCTTTGCCTTGGCAGCGATTTTTTCGATAAGCTCAGCTTTAGTCATAGGTTATTCACCTCCTTTTGAATCATTAGCTAATTATAACGATAATTAAATGTTTGTCAAGCCCCAAATTACGTATTGACAACGCTTTGCGCCTGTACTCCACAGGAGATAAAAGACAGAACTACTTTTGCGAAAAAGCGGCATTCAAGAAATCCATCAATCTCCCATCCTATCGTTTTTTTTGGTAACCTCGGTTGACACAGGACATTCGTTGATTATAATAGTCGGTGAGATTAAAGAGGATCGGTATCTTGACGAGCGGTGGTGATGCTCCTGGTATGAATGCAGCTATCCGTGCCGCGGTAAGAACTGCTATACACTACCAGATAAAGGTATTCGGTTTCAAACACGGTTATAATGGCGTTATCGCCGGGGATGTTATTGAAATGAATCGTAACTCGGTAGCGAATATCATTCAACGCGGCGGCACGATATTAGGAACTGCGCGATCCGCGGAATTCAAGACCGAAAAAGGGATGGCGAAAGCAAAGAAGACATTGAACAGGCACAAGATAGACGGCCTCATTGCGATCGGTGGTGATGGCACAATGCGCGGTGCTCAGGAATTCACCAAAAGATTTCGTACAAAAATAATCGGTCTGCCAGGTACGATCGACAATGATCTTTTTGGAAGCGATTTCACTATCGGTTTTGACACTGCAGTGAATAGCGCACTTGAAGCGGTCGATAAGATCCGCGATACGGCCTCGTCTTTGGAAAGACTTTTTTTCATCGAAGTCATGGGACGTTATGCGGGTTTTATAGGTTTAGCTGTTGGTTTAGCCGGCGGTGCCGAAGATGTCCTGATCCCGGAGACACCGACCGATATTAAGAAACTCGCCAAACAAATAAACCAGAATATTAAAAAAGGAAAAAAATCAAATATCGTCATTGTTTCTGAAGGCGATGAGGCGGGGAATGCGTTCACTATCGCAGAAAAGATCAAAGGGATATTAGAAGAGGATTACCGGGTCGTAGTCCTTGGCTATATTCAACGCGGTGGTGCACCGACTGCGGTCGATCGTATTCTTGCCTCGAAACTCGGCTATGCAGCTATCTATGGCTTCAAGAAAAATATGCATGGCTGTATGGTCGGTGAAGTGAATAAAAAGATCATCTATACGCCGTTCGAGAAGACCTATTCAAAAAAGAAAAAGATCGATCCGGATATTTATAAGATCACCAAAATCCTCGCCGAATAACACGGCAAATATCCGCATTCTATTATTTTATTTCGACTCTACAGTATACAGTATTTTCATCGTAACAGAACCAGCGGCCCAGATTGTGATTTTACGGAATGAACAAGACGCGGGAAATAGACACCTGACGGCAGGTGTTTGTCCTTATTGTCAGTGCCGTCCCAGACTAAAAACGTAGGGCGTCAGGCGTAAAGCGTGAAAAATCTTTGATCAATCTGCCACTCGCATCGTAGATTCTTAACTCTATGCCATCGGCACTTTGCTCTGTGCTACTGCTGATTTTTGTCGCCTTGGAAAAGGGATTGGGATAAACAGTAATATCAAAAAAGTCTGCACTCTTGAATACTGATGCCTCTTCTATACCAACATTCTCGCCGCGCTTGTAAAAAATCGCGGTCGATACACCGGATTTTAACCGCTCATCCACCCACACAAGATGAAGCCTATTGCTCAAATCCACGGCGATACGTGCAGCACCGCCGCCTTGCGTATACGGCGGGTAGACCGCCTGCATGGGCGGAATGATAAAATCACCCATTGTATCGAGTTTTGCATACATGATCGGAAATGTTCCGGATGAATCTGTTGTCCAGACCACATGGAGATACTGCAGAGAATCCATCGCCATATGCTGGCCCATATTGTATGTTTCGTAAATACTTATTGTCTTTGGAGCAATAATTATATTACCCTCCTGATCGAGCTTCAGATAGTTGATAACCCAACTGGTAGGTCCAGGAAGAGGATAGACTATATGGATATTTTGACTTTTGTCGGCAATTATTGATGGTGAAAGACCGGTATCAAGGGAGAATCTAATCAGACAATATCCGATGAATACTGCTTTTTTTTTGAGAAACAAGGGCGAATTGGTTATGTATATGACGTCTAACCTGACTTTTTGCACTGTGGTCTACCTAAATGAATTCAGGAACCATGTCTCTGATATTATTTTTATCTAAAATCACTAACCTCATTAACGTAAAATCTCAAATCTGAAATCTAAAATTCTAAAGCAGGTTGTGCTGCGAAAATGAGTAAAAACCGTTTTCCGCGATAATAATATGGTCGACAACCCGAATGCCCATCAACTCACCAGCACTCTGCAGTCTTTCGGTAACTTTCAGATCATCTTCTGATGGTTTCAATATGCCGCTTGGATGATTATGAATAAGAAAAATCGCACTGGCATTCTCATTCAAGGCAAATTTAAAGACCTCGCGCGGGTGCACCAGACTCGCATCGAGGATACCCTTTGAAATCGTCGTCTCATTGACATAAGCATTTCTACCATCGACGGCAATGACCTTGAATAATTCATGCTTCAATCCGGAAATCAACGGACAATAATAATCATAAATATCTTTGGGGTGTTTAAAAATGATCTTTTTCTCATTCTTTTTGGAAAGGGAACGCCGTCCAAGCTCGAGCGCCGCAAGCATTGAAATGATCTTAGCCCGACCCAGACCATTGATCTTTAGCCTTTCGATCTCGCTTACGCTTTTCTGGTTTAATTTCTTCAGGCTGCCGGTTTTGTTGATTATTTCTTTGGCAAGCTCGAGCGCCGATTTATTTTTCACGCCCTTGCTGATAATGATCGCCAGAAGTTCGGTATCGGTTAAACCATAGCTGCCTTTTTCATAGAATTTTTCTCTTGGCCGGTCATGTTCGGGCCAGTCCTTGATTTTCATTTACTTGAAAAGCGCGAATTTCAGAATGAAGCTGGCAAATACGATCGATACTGTCGACATAAGCTTAATGAGAATATTGAGTGACGGACCGGCAGTATCCTTGAAAGGATCACCCACTGTATCACCAACGATCAATGCTTTGTGTTGTGCTGAACCTTTACCTCCAAGGGCACCACTTTCGACATACTTTTTCGCATTATCCCAGGCACCGCCGGAATTGGCCATCATCAGCGCGACTACAAAACCGGTCGTAAGTGCGCCAACGAGAAGCCCGATCACACCGTTTGGACCCAATAGTAACCCGATCGCGATCGGTACGATTATGGCCATTAACGATGGTACGATCATTTCTTTTTGTGCGGCGATCGTGCATATTTTGACTGCCTCAGCATAATCAGGTGTCACCTTACCTTCAAGCAACCCCTTGATCTGATCGAATTGCCTGCGCACCTCAATGACAATAAGGGAAGCAGCTCGACCCACCGCTTTTATCGTTTGTGAACAGAACGCAAAGGGCATGAGCGCGCCGAGGAAAAGACCGACGATCACCTGAGGGTTTGTAATCCTTAGATCGAGCCCGGCGGCAAATATGTTGATTTGGCTTCGGTAGGCAGCGACCAGAGCGAGTACGGTTAAAGCCGCTGAACCAATAGCAAACCCTTTACCCGTAGCTGCGGTCGTATTACCGATCGTATCAAGGGCATCGGTCCTTACCCTCACTTCAGCGGGCAGCCCTGCCATTTGAGCACTGCCACCAGCATTATCCGCAACAGGACCATAGGCATCAGTCGCGAGTGTTATACAAAGGGTCGATAACATCCCGACCGCAGATATCGCGACACCGTATAGACCATATTGCGCGTTAGCTCCACCGCCGCTTAGAAAAAATCCACCAATGATCGCTAAGGTAACTGCCAATACCGGCGGGACCGTTGAAAGCATGCCGACACTAAGCCCCTCAAGGATGACTGTCGCAGGACCGGTCTTAGAGGAATTAGCGATACCACGAGTCATTCGATAATGATCTGATGTAAAAAATTCGGTTGAAAAACCAATGAACATCCCGCATGCCAAACCGATCAAGATCGGCCAATAGAAATTAAAGTTATCCGGCAGTAAATATTTTATGAGAATCGCCGAAATGATCGCCATAATAATACTGGCGCTCCACACACCCTTACGTATAGCAAACAGCAACGCCTTTTGGGTGGCATCTTCAGAGGTTCTTACCAGAAAGGTCCCGATGATCGAAGAAACGACGCCGGCAGCAGCTAAAATAAGTGGCAGTAACACGGCCTTGATACCTAATCCAGCAGCATATGCCAGTGCCATCGCGGCAACGATCGAGCCCACATATGACTCATATAGATCGGCACCCATACCGGCAACATCACCGACATTATCACCAACATTATCAGCGATCGTTGCTGGATTACGCGGATCGTCTTCAGGGATATTCGCTTCGACCTTTCCTACAAGATCAGCCCCGACATCGGCTGCCTTGGTGAAAATACCGCCCCCAACCCGTGCGAATAGTGCCTGAAATGACGCGCCCATACCATAACACACCAGGGTCTGCGTAATGATGAGCAAACGTTCACCAAGTGGCATATAGCCGTAGAATAGATTTAAGATAAAAAACCATAGACTAAGGTCAAAAAGACTCAGACCAACGACCACAAACCCCATGACGCCACCTGCATTGAAGGCGACTCGTAATGCACTATTTAGGCTTGTCTGTGCAGCATGAGCAGTACGAGCCGATGAATTCGTCGCCTGTTTCATGCCAATAAACCCGGAAAGAGCCGAAAAGAAACCGCCGGTAATGAACAAAAAGGGAACGAATAGAGGCAGCAAATTATTAAAAGATAAAAGCAGTAGCAATGCAAAAACAACTATAAAAATAAAAGTGACCACACGGTACTGTCTTTTTAAATAAGCACGAGATCCTTCCCGTATTGCCTGGGCTATCTGCCTCATTACATCAGTGCCTTCATCGAATTTCTTGGTAGTTTTTGATAGAATAAAAGCAAAGAGTAGCGCGAGAAATGATCCGCCAGGTGCTATCCAGAATAGTGGAAGCATTCTATCCTCCTAATTGTGAATATTCATGACCGCTTTAAAGAACAAATAACGGGTAATCTTTTTTTGTGTATATTTTTCTTGATCATCTTATGCAATTTTTCTGCGCAGATCCCACTGATCTTTCCCTGATCAATCTCATCGAGTGTTTTATCGATTTGATCATAAGGAAAACCGATTTCACCTTCATCGGTCTGTCCTTGCCAAAGACCTGCACTCGGTGTCTTTTCAATGATCGCTTTGGGGATATTCAGCGTTTCTGCTATCCGGCGCACTTCGTGCTTGTACATGTCGCCAAGCGGAAGAATATCGCATGCGCCATCGCCGTATTTTGTGAAATAACCGAGCATTAGTTCGGTCTTATTGCCAGTACCGCAAACCAGGTAGTTACGAAGATTCGCATAATAATACAGAACGACCATCCTTAATCGGGCTTTGACATTCCCAAGAGCGACCTTATCCTGGGTGGGTAATAACTTAATCGTGCTGTTGTAAACTGAAGTCAGATCCAGGCATGCAGTCTGCATACCTAATTCTGCCGCAAGATCTGAAGCATCTTCAATATCTTCGGTCTTTGACTCGATCGGAAGGATCAAGCCAAGGCAGTTCTTGTTAGCCCTGGTGATCAAAGCGGCACATACTGATGAATCCAGGCCACCGCTCAACCCCAAGACAAAACCAGATGTCCTACTATCCTGCAATTGTTCCTTTAGCCAATCTACAATCTTCCCGATCACTGAATTAGACATATTAAACTAGATTATATTAATTATATGGAAAAAATCAAGGAGAAAATGTGACGGGCCTTTCGAATTATTTACTGATCGAGTTTGTTCAATATTTCTTCGGCGCTTGCGGCAATGAATTGGTCTTTATGTTCTGCTGCATCATGCAATGCAGCCATGGCTCTTTCACTCCCTATGCTTACAAATGCATTGAGCACTGCAAGTTTTGTTGGATAAAGAAGATCCGACTTGAATATTGGATGTTCGTTCAAGATCGCGCTCAATGTTTCAAGCATCGTATCATCACCGTGTTGTCCAAGAATCGCCACGATCCCCTGTCTGAATTCCTCTTCTTTAGATTCTGGAATGCCCTTGCGGGATTTGAGCCAATTTGCAACCTCAGGCAATTTGTCATGGACATCATCTCTTTCCAGACGTGACATCGCAGCAATTATAACGCTACGGTATTTGCTCTGAAGTGCCTTGAGCAAATAAGACTTTATACCTTCACCCTCGATTTTGCTGAGGCTTTCAATGACTTCTATTTGCACTTGTTCGTTGTCATCTTCAATGAGCGCGCCAATATTATCGATCAATGAGCTCATCTTCATTTCGCCCAGGATGAATACACCATTTCTCCGAATGAACCATTCCTCAGACTTCAGGAGCTTCTTGACCCCTGGTACAGCGCGTTCACCCATTTTAATGATAACATCGATGATCTTCATCCTTACAGCCCGGTCTTCAGTTTCCTTAAGAGTATCGATCAGCACCGGCACTGAGAATTCAGCCAACGAAGTAAGTGCTGCACGGGCTTCGACAAAAGTCCCCGGATCCCAGAGCAGAGAAACTAATTCAGCCACATAATTCTCATCTTTTATCTCTTCTATCGCCCGGATGATCACCTTTTTTCTTTCCAACAACGCAACATCTTTCCTCAATAAATGCTTGCCGAGTTTTTTCGATACAAATTGTACGATGTCATCTTTCTTTAATGATCTTGCCTTAAGATATATACTTTTAACAGCGTCGATAATGATGCCAAAGGTTTTTAAATCGGTCTCTGCATCGGCCATCGAATCAAAACGGTCGATGAGCAGTCGTAAAAGATCATAATTCCCAGAGTCAAAAATCGGATTCTGGAATTCGAGCAGTTCTTTGACGGCTTTGATACGTTCATCATGCGAGGCATCACGCAAGCGAGGAAAAATCGCTCTCATCTCATGCTCCATGTTTTTGCTCTTGAATTTATCAGCCGCTTTCTCACCCTTAGCGGTTTTCAATTCGGTCATCAAACGTGAAGCGATAGTCTCAAAATCTAATTCCGGGATATTGACCCTCAGCGCAGAAAGAATACCTGGCAATCTGGAACCAGTTACATTCTTCAAAATATCGATAACCTCTTGTTCTACCTGGGGGGATTTCTCCTTTGCCTTTACTGAAATAACATCGATGATATCTTCATCCGACATCGATGGTATCAAGCTTTTAAAAAGTATCGCTAATTTCTTGTTTTCCGTACGGTATTTAGCAATATTCTTTTTAATCGTTGGGGACAAAACAGAAAGCATGCGAGAAAAAACTATCGAATATTCATCCCATCGATCCTCACCATATTGATCTGCCACCATAAGAGCCAGTTTTTCAAGACCTGAAACGATCTTACTCGACTGAATTTCCACCGGTTCATTGCCGCCGATACCGATACCGGACAGAAAGCTGCTGAGCTCTTTTATCTTATCGTCATCACTCATCGTCACTTGCCCAACGGTGAGCGAATCCAGGAACTGATCCCAATTTATCGCTTGTGCACTACCGTCAGTCGAGATCACACCGAACCGGAATTTATTGACTTTAATGGTGGTTATGCCACGTGCTCGCATTAAGGCGACGATGTCACCGTAATCGGCTATGTCTGCTGGTGTCGCGGCCATCACATTGAAAAACTCCCTGATATCTTCCTCGGTCTGCTCAACGTTAAAGGTTATACTCTTGACATCTAGTTGATTGAATCTCGTCACCAAGCTCTTAACGATAGGTAGTTGTTTGGCATCGAAACGCTCGTTTTCGATCATGATGATGTCTTCAACAATAACCAGAGAAATGCTTTCTTGTTCAATCGGAACTTCTCTTAGTAGTATCCTCAGACGCTTTACTACGGGCATCAAAGAAGGATGTCCCTTTGGATATGTTTTTGATATATTCATCCCTAACCCGATCTGTTTAATCAGATCATTGAGGAGTTGCATTGGAAATTCAGCCATTTTTATTTATTTTTCACCCTATATTCAAAAGCCTTTACCGATAACGAGTCCTGAACAAATTCGCCAACCTCGACAAAACTAAAAAAAGCTTTTGTTGCGTTATACAAATTATCACATACAAGTACCGAGTTTTCGTTCGCGTTCTTTTGTAGAATCTGACATTTCTTAAAGCCTCTCGTTACAACCATGGCATTATGTAGATTTTTATATACCGTCATGACCGAAGCAGGTTCAAGAACCATACCTATTTTAAGACCAACAGGGCTTTCCAGGTATTCCTTTTTATTCAGTTCATTCAGTTTCTTGAGCATATCCTCGGCTGCAAAAATCGCCATATGTGCGGCAAAACCAGATTCTTTCGGAAAACCAAAGACATTGACCATCTCATCTCCGATAACCTGGTATATTACACCCTTATACAATTCTATCACTTTGGAGAAAACTGCAAATACCTCATTGAGAAAAGCCATAACATCTTCTGCGACCATGTGTTCACTCATCCTTGTGAAACCTGATAGATCAGCACGCATGAAGACCATGTCGAGTTTCTCTATTGGAAAAGCATTCTTCTTGTCGAGAAGGACACCGCACTCAGGACAGAAATATGATGGACTAGATATTTCTTTATTGCAAGCAGGACACTTCATATTCTATAACTCCAGCAGCCTAACATATTCAGGTCTGCTAATGTATGTTTGCTGTCGTGGGGTTTTAAGTTTGAATTTGATATCATCGTGGATGAATAGAGCTTTTCGTCCATAATGCCTCGCTTGTTCAGCATCATTTTCAAGCAGATAAAGCTCCGTAATTCTAAAAAGGGCCGCGGCGATCAGAGGTGGTAACTTTATTTCTTCGGCGATTTCCAAGGCGGTTCGAGCATGCTCAAGCGACTTTTTGCTATGGAACAAAGATTGTAATTGGTAACACTGAGATTCGATATCACGACGCCTCAATTTCTGTGCCGAAGTCAACGCGCTCATCGTAAAATCAGCTGCCTTCTTATAATCCTCCTGATACAGGCTCACCCTAGCTTTTCGGTAATTGATCTCGGCTAGCAGTTCATCTCTAATGAAGAATGAAACCTTTGCATCAGCCAGTTTAAGGTAATCATCGACCTTTTGAGAATCACCTTTTATCGAGTAGAAAATAGCCAGGTCAAGTGCCGATTTTATGTATGTTTCAATACTATCAATACTATCAGCCATCTCAAAACATTCCTCTAAAACTTCATGCAATGATGCGAGTGACCATACTCCAAACATGATCTGCGTCGTTTCGTATTTGAAATGCAACTGCCAGCGTATGTCATCCTTTGGGATCAAATCATTTAAACCATACTCAAGATACTCAAGTGATTGCTCATAATTACCCAGGCTGTTATGTAACTTGGCCATGTTGAACAAACACAATATCTCGCCTTTTGTGATATTATTGGTCTGTGCTGTTTTCCAACTCAAATTGTAATGAAGAATACTCTTTTCATACTCGTTTCTCGACTGGTATAAAATGCCGAGATCCGAGTACAAAACTGAGAGGATATCGGCCATACCATCACCACTATTATCAACAGCTGTAAGCAGTAGCTCTTCGGCCTCGTTTAACTTGTTTATGAGGAAGAGCGAATAACCGTAGCGTTCCATAAAATCAAGTTCACTTTTTTTGTCTTCACTTGACCGTGCGTTAGTCAATCCCTGTATGGAAATCTTTTCCATTTTCTTAATATCGCCCGTTATTTCGTAAAGGTCGGCTAAACTGAGCAGAACTGAACGTATCATATCCATGGCTAGACTATTCTTTGTGTCCTTGTCGATTTCGAGGACTAGATTGTAAAACTTCAAAGCCTGCTCGATCGCGTATAAGTTCTTTGCCTTATCTCCAGCTAATACGAAATAAGAAGCAGCTTTGCCGTAGTTCTCGCAAGACAGATAGTGGTGAGCGATATTCTCATAGAAAGTAGAAAGCTGATCACCATATAACTCTTCAAACAATACGGCTACGAGCTTGTGTATTTCCCTTCTTTTTCTCATTGGCAAAACAGTATACGCCGCATCTTTTAGAAGGTTGTGGCGGAATACATAGATAGGGTCTTGACCATCTTTAGACATTATGATATAACCTTCATCAACAAGGTAGTTGAGCTGCTCGGAAAGACCCTCGTATTCAAGCAGACCCTGAAGAATACGGTAACTAAAACTGTATCCGACGACCGACGCATAGTCGATTATCAGCCGATATCGTGATGGTAAAGAGTCGATCGTCGACATTATCACTCCGTACAGATCGTCAAGAAATGATAGCCGCTGATCTTTTTCGACAGTCCATTTCCCAGCCACTTGCCTTATTACTTTTGTGCGCCGTGTATTGCGAATAGCCTCAATTGTAAAGAGGGGATTTCCGCCGGCTGATTTATACATGAACTGCACTAATTTATCATCAACATTCTCAAGGAGGTGGGTGATCAGATCTCTTATTTCCTGAAAAGCCAATGGCGTCAAGTTGATCTCCTCGATCGGGTTGTCAATGTTACTGAGAAATTCCCTTGAAACATTGACCAGAAGGAACATTATCGGTTCATCCCTTAATTCCGATGTAAGATATGATATCAAATACTTTGTCATCTCATCAGCTTTATTGAATTCTTCAAAGATTATGACCATCGGATTAAGGTGGCATTCAAAGATAAACAGGTTTTTCACTGCGGTGTATATTTCTTCATTTATCGACAGCATTTCATCCTGTTTGAGACGATCCATATCAGTCAAAAATAGATGAAGCAATCCCTTGCCAATCAATGGTGACATATGCTTTTGGGCGATACTCTCATGTATCTTCCTGGTTATTTCAGCATTATCATCGTATTCACTAATCTCAAAATAGCGTGTCAGCAAGAATTTAAAAGGAAAATACGGAGATGCTATGTCGACCGAGCAATGAGTTTCCAGATATTGAAAAGAACTACTCTCGCTGAGGTACTTTTCATATTCCTCTTTCAAACGGCTTTTTCCGATACCCATTTGACCGGTTATGATACATAGTGCTGCTTTGCTTTGTTTGATACCCTCAGAGATTTTGATCAGCTGCTCTAATTCGCGCTTTCGGCCACAGAACGGGATCTTTTGAACATTACTGACCTGTACAGGTTCTTTTGTATCTTTCACTAAAAAAATATTAACCTTGGCTGCCTTACCCTTAACACTACGTTCACCGATATGCTCCGCGTCGACATATTCCTCAACGCGACTGAATGTATCCTCACTCATTAATAGTTCATTGGGTGGGCACATTTCGGTCAGTCGCGCCGCAGTGTTGATCGTATCGCCGATAACCGTCAGGAATGCAGATTCTTCAAGGATATACCCAAAAAAAGCACGGCCGGTATTGATACCGATAGTCACAACAACGTCCTTTAATAAATCGACCTCTTTTTTCTGCTTCACCCACCAGTTCCTGATCTCCCAGGCACAATGGAGACTTCTTACCGGATCATCTTGATGCGCCTTAGGAGCGCCGAAAATCCCCAATATTCGATTATCCGGGACTATGCGGTTTGATGTTCCATTGAATTGTCTGATAATATCTTCAATATCAGTCATGCATTTACGTAAGATGAGCATTAAGTCTTGCTCAACACCCATATCCAACAAACTCTCCAATCCTACAAAGTTCACAAAAAAGACAGAGAGCATACGTGTCTCACCGCCCCAGAATTTAAGGCGTTCAGATGCATCAGTTGTTTTTATAGCATCGGCAATCCGTAAACCGCATGCAGCGCAGTATGATGCACTTCCATCCTCATATTGATATCCGCAATAAGGACAATCCCTCATTTAAGTAACCTCTGCTGCCATATACTGATATTTTGTAAATAAATCGAAACAGCGGGCATATTTCATATCATAAATTATAAAGAGATTAACGAATTTGTCAATATTTTTCACTATTTATCCCGGAGTTGATAAAATAAGCAATCCGAATATAATCATATGATGAAGATCAATCTAAGAGCATACACCCTTGAACAACTCAAGGATTTAACAAAGAGCCGTGGCTTGGCACCGTACCGCGCTGATCAATTATTCCAGTGGCTCTGGCAGAAAAATGCGCAAGACTTCTCGTCAATGACCAACATATCAAAATCATTGAGAGCAGAATTCAATAAAAAATTCACTATCGACGGTCTTGCCAATGAAAGAGTGCTGAGAACAAAGGACGGCGTCCGAAAATTCTTGTTCCGAACCCTCGATGGCAATAAGATTGAGACGGTCTTCATCCCCGAACAGGAAAGGCGTACATTATGTGTTTCAACCCAGGTGGGCTGCCCCTATAGCTGCCGATTCTGCGCTACTGGATTAATGGGATTCAAACGAAATCTTAAAGCCTATGAAATCGCCGATCAAATACGGCTCGTCCAATTAGAAACCGGCGAAAAAATAACGAATATTGTCTTTATGGGTATGGGTGAACCTCTGGTGAATTTCAAGCAAGTTGTCAATGCTATCGCTATAATCAGTTCACCGACCGGATTGAGTATCAGTCAAAGACATACGACGATTTCAACCGTGGGTATTAACAGCGGAATCCGGAAACTCCTCAGGTCATCACTCAAAGTGAAACTGGCGATATCTTTGAATTTTGCAAATGAACACATGCGCAAGAAAATGGTACCGGCAGCGATAAATAATCCACTTAAAGAACTCATTCACTTAGCCCATGAGTATTCCCTTAAAAAATCAATGGTGACTTTTGAATATGTCTTGATCGATCGGATCAATGACCGCCTGGAAGATGCGCGAGAATTGTTGAAATTGCTTGAGGGAGTACGTTCGAAGATCAATCTGATCGTTTATAATCCCCATCCTGCAATACCCTATAAAAGACCTTCAGTGGCAAAAGTAACCAGATTCCATGATTTTTTAATGGGTTCAAAACATACGCTTACGCTTCGGAAATCCCGAGGCAGCAGAATAAATGCAGGTTGTGGTCAACTAACCTTACCAGACACCAGTCATTAGGTATTCATGCATTGAACGGGCAGCAACTCGACCATCACCCATTGCCAGAATAACCGTCGCACCACCCCGTACCACATCACCACCGGCCCAGACACCTTTTTTAGATGTCTTCCCAGTACCAGGATCAGCTTCAATATTACCCCATTTCCCCACTTTGATATCTGGTGTTGTTTGTGCGATCAATGGATTCGGGCTCTGACCGATTGCACACACCACAGTATCAAAGGGAGTGATAAAATTCGATCCCTCTATCGGAACCGGTCTTCTTCGTCCAGAAGCATCGGGTTCCCCCAATTCCATTCTTATGCACTCCATCGCCTTTACCCAGCCGTGTTCATCACTGATATGTTTTACTGGATTGGTAAGGATATCGAAGATTATACCCTCTTGCTCAGCATGATGGATTTCCTCGTTCCGTGCTGGCATTTCTTTGTGTGAACGACGGTAGACAATATGTACTTCACGAGCACCGAGACGCAATGCGGTTCGTGCACAATCCATTGCGACATTGCCGCCCCCTATCACGGCGACATTTTTTCCACGTACAATAGGGGTATCATACTCGGGGAAAAGGTATGCTTTCATCAAATTTGCGCGAGTCAGGTATTCATTCGCCGAGTAAACACCATTAAGGTTCTCACCCGGAATATTCATGAACCAAGGCAGACCAGCCCCAGTGCCGATATAGACTGCATCATATTCTTCCATGAGTTGGTCTATCGTCGCGGTCTTTCCAACCACAAAATCGAGGACAAGCTGCACGCCGCACTTTATCAGATAATCTACTTCACGGTATACTATCTCCTTGGGCAAACGAAATTCAGGGATACCATAGACCAAAACACCACCTGGTTTGTGCAGGGCCTCGAATATCGTTACACCATGGCCGAGCTTAATCAAATCACCAGCAGCTGTTAATCCGCCAGGTCCTGAACCGATCACGGCGATCCTTTTGCCGGTTGCCGAGGGGATTTTCGGGATAGATACGCTACTTTTTTCTCGTTCCCAATCCGCGGCAAAGCGCTCTAACCGACCGATCGCCACCGGCTCAAATTTCTTTACAAGAACGCACAGTTTCTCACACTGTTCTTCTTGTGGACACACCCGACCACAGACTGCAGGCAAGATATTTTTTTCCTTTAATTTTTTAATTGCATTTGAAAAATCACCGGCACTTATGAACTTAATGAATCCCGGGATATCTATTTCAACCGGGCATCCTTGAATACAAGTTGGTCTTTTACACTGCAGGCAACGTTTTGCTTCCTGTATGGCTTCCTCTTCATTATAACCATATGGAACCTCTTCATAGTTTCTTGCCCGTTCTTTTGGGGGCTGTTCCCGCATCGGCGTTTTCTTCGGTATTATTTTGCTAGCCATATCTCTCACACTCATAGAAGCTTAGAGAATAGACCTCTTCACCTAAATATATCTTGCGTCTGTTTATCAAATTATCCCAGTCCACTTTGTGGCCATCAAATTCTGGACCATCAACACACCCGAACTTGGTTTCGCCGTCCACGATAACACGGCATACACCACACATACCTGTAGCATCAACCATTATCGGGTTCAATCCGACGATCGTTTTAACATTCAGGGGCCGCGTTGTCTGGCTCGTCAAATATGTTAGATAGGTGCAACCTTGAACATAGACGAGATCTGCTCCCTTCTTCTTTATTTGATCGACCAAAAAATCATTAACATGACCTTTGAATCCCTTGGAACCATCCCTGGTTATTTCATAAAATTCATCACTGTACTTTTCAAGTTTGTCCTGCCAGTATAGCAAATAATCACTGCGACCTTCAATTATCGTTGTTATATAATTTTTCTTTTCCTTAAACATGCGAATAACTGGATAGAGCGCGCCGATACCATAGCAACCGCCGATACAGATAATTTTTTTTCCTTCGACAATTTCGGTAGGTTTACCCAAGGGTCCGGCCAAAGTGGCCAGCTCATCGTCAGCTTTCATTGCGGCAAGTTTGCTCGTCGAAGTACCTACTTCCATAAAAACCAAACTAACACTATTCTTGTTCCAATCAACGAGGTTCAAAGGAATGCGCTCTCCCTTCTCATCGGCACGAACCACTACGAACTCACCGGCCTTGGCATTCTTATGTATGATATTTGACTCAACAACGAGCAGATGGATATTCGGCACGATCTGCTCTCTTTTTATCACTTTGTACATCTATATCTCCATCTTCCTCTTGGCTATATTATGCGCTCTCATGATTGCTTTTTCACTACCTTAATCTTCACCGGTTGGCTTTTTATCATACCCAGGGATTGGTGAGCGTATATAAACACACTATTATCAGGTACTTGATCAGAGATCATGACCGGTAGCAGTACACTTATGTCCTCGCCGATAACCATGACCTCTGTATCATTATGTGCTTTTAGCCTCTTTGCAGTCTGTTTATTCAACCAAACATGATTATCTTGGCGCAACCTCTCAAAACCCTTGAGCAGGCTGGCAAGAGTATGACCTCTGTAAGTATAGCAGTTCTCTCTGGTGATCAATCGGAATGGATACTTTTTACTGGTTCTGCTCAGATTCGAGTTCTTTTCCCTTCTCTTTTTTCTTATCTTACCGGTTCTCACGGAGCTTTGCAGATCCCTGCGTACTTGCTCGATTATCCATTCATCCGGTTTGGCGTAACCCAGTGGCTCGATGGCCTTGCGCAGCTTTTTGCTCTTACCCTCTATATTGACAAAACTTCCGTTGGTTTCGGTAAATGTAGCAGCCGGCAGAAATAGGTCAAGATCAAACCCGGGCAGAAAACAATCCTGGACAATGATCGTCTGGTATTTCTTGTTCAACTTTGGAGCTGTTCCGATCAAGTACAGACAGTCGATATCTTGGTCCTGCAAGAGATCGATGGCTGAATTTTTAAGATGTAATTTGGATATGGGTAACGCGTTGACCATACTTGTCATAGGTAGAGCCCGAACATGTTTTGGCAATTCGATATTTTCAATATTAAAAGCGTTATAAAGAACATAGACATTCTTATTATCGAGCAATCCCTTACACCAGGCTATATCCCCGGCGGAAACGCCTGATCTGTTACCCGTTTTTCCCCTGGCAAAAAGCTGATTCAAGAGGTCCTGTTCTTTTCCCGGCTCAGGTCTAAGCCAGAAGTCAGCTATTTTTGCACCCTGCGTTTCCATCGCATCGATAACGATAAATATCGGCTTTGTTTTGATCCTCGATCTCAAAGTCAGCAGTAATGGCGAGAAATCACTGACCATATCGGTATTCAACAAAATAAATACCGCTTCACTTTTGATGTCTTTAAAACTAAAGGGACGAACATCGTTGTCTGCGGGTAACGCTGTAATGATAAAATTATCTCTTAAACTACCGATAGCATCGATCGCTTCGGTCGTCAATTGAGAAGAAAATAGTATACCTGTTTTACCGCTATGCTCACTGAGTTTGGTGCACAAAAAATCCATTGCTGTTTTCCAATCTACCTGGATAAGACGCTTTCCTTTCTTTAACAGTGGTGTAGTTATACGTTTCGGATGATATACCAACGGTACAATGCCATAACGGCCCCGTACGCAGATCTGATTATCATCGGGTGCAGAATTCACCAGGTTATCCTCCCTGATATTCAATTTTATGGCACAACCAATGCTGCACAATGCACAGCTTGTCTTAACCCAACGATCCTGGAGGCCACGCCACTTGCTGTATCTATCTCTTAGAGCCCCGGTCGGACAAATGTCAACGCATGCTCCACAGAACTGGCAACCCGTTTCAAGATGCGGCAGATTAAATGCCGTACCGACCAATGTCTCAGGACCACGGTGATGAAAATCCAGAGTCCCGGCACCGCGGATTTCATTGCATACCCGAACGCAACGGCCACAAAGAATGCATAAGTTATAATCACGCTCAAAGAATGGATCGTATTTTTCAACTTCGAGCTTACGGTGGCTGAATGTAAATGGGATCTCCTTTATCTCTAACAAATCGACCAACTTCTGCAGCTCGCAATCGCCATTACTCGGACAGAATTTGCAGCCGAAGGTTATCGGCGTTTTCTGAATACATTCCTGATACCTGGCGCATTCTGACTCCTGGTTACATATCAGACACGCATGAGGATGCTCAGAAAGGATCAATTGAAGGTTGAAACGACGGAGCTTTTTAAGTAATTGTGATTCGGTTTTCACCTTCATCCCTTCGTGCACGGGCAGAGTACACGCAGTAACCGGTCGTTGATATCCTTCGACTTCAACAAGACAGATCCGGCATCCGCCATAAGCTGAAAGACCCTTGTAATAACAGAGTGTCGGAATATATATATTGTTTCTCTGAGCAACCTCTAATACGGACTCACCTTTTTTAGCAACAACCTCTTTATCGTTTATCTGCAGCTTGATCATTTCACCGCCGGCGAGACTTTTCTCACCGCCTTGAATTTTTCAGGACATACAGTAATACAGATCCCACACTTGATGCAGATAGCCTGATCTATCGTATGAACTTTCTTTGGTTCACCATTTATCGCATTACTCGGGCATTTTTTTGCACATATCGTACAGCCGCTGCATTTATCAGGATCGATAACAAAAGAGATGAGCGATTTGCAGACTAGAGCCGGGCATTGTTTCTCAAATATGTGAAGCTCATATTCTTTTCTAAAATATTTCAGTGTCGTAAGAACAGGATTGGCCGCAGTCTGTCCAAGACCGCAAAGCGAACTGAGTTTCGTATTGATCCCGATCTGTTCGAGGAATTCAATATCTCCTTTATGACCCTTACCGTCAGTAATGCGATCGAGTATCTCTACCATCTGCTTTGTACCAAGCCGACATGAAGGGCACTTACCACACGATTCTTGCTGAGTGAAATTCAGAAAATAACGTGCCACGTCAACCATGCAGGTATTTTCATCCATGACGATCATGCCTCCCGACCCCATCATCGAACCAACCTCAGTTAAGCTCTCGTAGTCGATCGGTAGGTCCAAAAGATCGTGCGGTATGCAGCCACCCGATGGTCCGCCGGTTTGAACCGCTTTAAATTTCTTGTCCCCAGGTATCCCGCCGCCGATGTCAAAAATGACTTCTCTTAGGGTAATACCCATGGGCACTTCGACAAGACCTGTATTATTTATCTTACCGACCAGCGAAAATATCTTTGTTCCTTTGCTCCCTTTTGTGCCGATCGATGAAAACCATTTAGCACCGCGTGAAATGATCATCGGAACATTCGCCCATGTTTCAACATTGTTTATATTGGTCGGTTTACCCCATAATCCCTTTTCTACAGGATACGGCGGTCTTGGATGTGGTCTACCGACCTTACCCTGGATCGAGGCCATCAAAGCGGTCTCCTCGCCACAAACAAAAGCACCTGCTCCCTGTATAACATCAATAGAAAAACTGAAATCCGTACCGAGGATACCCTTGCCGAGGATACCATATTTTTCGGCTTGTTTTATCGCGATCTTGATTCTCTTGACGGCCAGCGGGTATTCACTGCGTACATAGATAAATCCTTTTTGCGCGCCGATCGCTTTGGCACCGATGATCATCCCTTCAAGCACTGAATGAGGGTCTGCCTCTAAAACACTCCGATCCATGAACGCTCCGGGGTCTCCCTCATCACCATTGCAGACAATATATTTTACCCGGCCCGAAGCATTGCGGCATAACTCCCACTTTAAACCAGTCCTAAAACCAGCACCACCCCGTCCCCGCAGCCCCGCGTTCTTGACCTCAGCGATGATCTGCGCCGGGGACATCTTGGTAAGAGCTTTTTCTAATGCCTGGTATCCTTCAAATCCGATATATTCATCGATATTTTCCGGATCCAGCCTCCCCCGATTACGCAGGACGATCAGTCTTTGATGCTTAAAGAATCCGATATCATTCATCTTCGGGATCGGGAGTTTCTCAGGGCCTGGTTCATACATCAGGCTTTTAACAGGTCTTCCTTTAAGCAGATGCTCTTCGACTAGAAAAGGAACATCCTTTTTACTTACCCGTTGATAAAATATACCGTCCGGTTGAACGATGACGATCGGTCCACGCTCACAAAAGCCCTGACAACCTGTGGTAAAAACACTGATCTCTTTGTGCAAACCTTGCCGGGCGATTTCTTTTTCTAATTCTTCCTTGACATCAAATGAATGGTTAGCAACGCACCCTGTTCCGGCGCAGACCAAAAGATGTAATCTTGATTCTTTATTCGCTGTCTTTTTTCTCATCATATTGGTCGATAAGTTTATCGACTTTATTAACGGTCGTCTGTCCGTAGTATTCGCCGTCGATCACCACGACCGGAGCAAGTGCACAAGCACCAAGACAATTTACAGTCTCCAAAGTGAATAGATTATCTTCGGTCGTCGATCCTGCGCTTATCCCCAGCCTTTCTTCAATACGACCCAGGACATCGGGTGCTCCGCGCACATGACAGGCTGTACCCAGGCAGATCGTGATCAGATGCTTTCCCCTTGGCTCAAGGCTGAAGGCGGTATAGAAAGTTGCCAGACTATAGATTTCGCTGAGTGGCATTTTCAATCTCTTGCTTGTATATTTTAAAACCTCAGCTGGCAGATACTTATAATGTCCCTGAATCCCCTGGAGAATTTGTATGATATTATCTCTTTTAAAATCATACCTCAAAAGAATCTTTTCAATGTTTTTCATGGATGCGCTTATTATACATATTTATTCACTCGGGTCAAGTATAAGATAACGCAAACCTCTTGTAAAAGAGGCATTCTTGACAATAAGGTATTTTATAATATAATCTACCAGTGTTACTTATGTTCATCATGTTAATGGACATTGATTCCCTGGGGGTGGATTCATTAAAAACGTATGAAATCCCGGTAATAATATATTTTGGGTTCGACTCGACTCTCATGCAAAGAACGCTCAACACTTCGCAGGAAATAGTACCGGATTATTTTGATTTGGACACCCCTGAGGCACTTCAAAAAACCCCTTGGCTTTTTAATGAACCAGGTATAATTCAACCCTTTGTATTATCCTGCAGGGGCCAGATATCCGGGCTTTGCCGTATTTTTCTCAATAACCACGAACTTCATAATTATTTATCCGGGGGTTTTGATCCCGATCTGATGAGCGTACGATTTGCAGAAAAACTAGTTTTGTCGGATGACCAAATGCATTTTCCAGGACTGAATTTTATCACCAAGATAAATCGCTATGATCGTCCTTTTTCCTTTGTTCAGTATACAACTGGCAGTTTCGGTTCAAATCTATACACCGCTGATCTTTCAAGACCGCTGACCAATGACCTGGGTTTTTACTTGAGCGGTCTTCGCTCGACCACTACTGGCCACCGATCAAATACAGATCACACGATAAATTCATTTTATACGAACTTCTATTGGCAAAAAAAGATCCCGGCAAGATTAGATATTATGTATGTATCAAAGACAGCCGGTTTTCCAGGTTCAGATCAAGATACCCTCAATGGTACAGTAAGGAAGGATTTTATTGACGCGAGTCTTTGCACGGGTAGCAAAGATCATAAATTCACTTTTTATTATTCAGCAAACAGTGAGGAATACGCCAACCTCAACACGATACCTCCTTTTTATAATACCGTGAAAAATCTGGGGATCGAGGCGGCGAATTACCACGATTTCCAGGGTCTTGAATGCGAATATCGGTTTGCTGGAGCATTGAGCCTGATCCATAGTGATGCATATGGATCACATAGATGCAGTTCTCTGAGTCTTTGGACGAGATTGACCAAGAATTTACACAAGTTCATCTTATCCGGCTCAAGTTTGTTTGACGTGAACAATACCGAGGATCTTTATGTTATGCCAAAATTGACGACTGGTATTGAAATATTCGATTCTATTTTTATTTATGGTTCTTTATCAAGATACTATCGCCCGCCTTTGATCGCTGAAACACATACCCCGGACAGTCTATTCGCAGACTATTATCCGCTGAACGCTAATCCTGATCTGAAAACCGAATATCAGTGGTCTCAAGAACTCGGTATCAAGAAAAAAAACGCTTGTATTACACTATACAAACATGATTACGAGAATCTAATTATCTTCCGTGCCGAAAATAACGGTCGATATGTCGCACAGAATATCGAATCATGGCAGACTATCGGTATTGAGAGCTCATTAGCAGCAAGGATATATATCGCACGTGACATGGAAAAGGAAACAGCGACAACGATAGCACTCGGGTATTATGGTAACTACATTTTTAAAGGAGATACTCTGGCTCTTTTGCCAAAAGGAAATTCCACTGCCGATATAACCTTTGAAAAACAAACCCGAAAGTTCACCTTCGGTGCAACTTTCCGCGAACGGTTTGCCAGTGAAAAACAGGGTCTTTCAGGCAATGACATCGATGCTTCACGAGTGTTTTCAGCGATCGGGTATATACGGTTCCTCGATCTTCATATATCTTTCCGCTGTGATAATGTCTTCGATGAGGAATACTCCTCGATACCTGATTATAGTATGCCACTGCGAAATTACAGCGTATCTGTTAAATGGAACTTCTGGGATTGAGGTAATCATCTTAAGGGTCGATGATCGTTACATTCACGGGCAGGTTGTCGCTGGTTGGGCAAGACCACTGCGTATCGAAGTCATCATCCTTGCCTCCAACAGATTGAGCAAAGATGAATGGGCTTGTAATGCCTATAAGCTTGCCATACCTGAAGGCATAGAATTCTCCTGTGTCGATATCAAACGATGCGTCACCATGGTCAGTAAAAAAGATATAAAAAAAATGATGATAATCGTCGGGTCAGTACATGAAGCTCATGAATTACTGCTCGCTGGCCTTGAGATCAAGGAAATCAATATCGGAGGCGTCGGTTACAAAGAAGGTACCAGGGAAATAACTACATATATCTATTTGACCCCTGATGATATTAAAGCAATCGTACAACTGTATGAAATGGGTGTAAAAGTGATCGGTAAACAGCTTCCAAATTCACCGCCGGTCGATGTCATTAAAATGTTAACCGGGGTAAAATGATAAAATTCGCACTCTATCTCCACAATCATCAGCCAACAGGAAATTTCGACGAAGTCTTCGAACATACATATGATCACGCATACCTCCCGTTAATAAAGGTACTGTCTGATCAGCCGTCTATTAAGTTCGGTATCCATAATTCAGGCACTTTGCTGGAATGGATATGCAAAAACCGCCCCGAATTCATAGATATACTAAGGCAGTGTGTCAAATCTGGTCAAGCAGAGATACTCACATCCGCGTATGGTGAACCTATCCTCAGTTTCATACCAAGAAAAGATGCAGTCGAGCAAATAAAATATTTCACTGATTATATTCACAGACTCTTCGATTTTGAAGCCAGGGGACTATGGTTGACCGAGCGGATCTGGGAGCCCGGGTTGATTTCGACATTGCTCGAGGGAGGTATCGAATACACACTCCTTGACGATACCCACTTCAGATATGCCGGACTCAATGAAAAGGATCTGTGTTCTTACTATGTTACTGAAGAAGAAGGGAGGGTGCTGAAGGTCTTCCCGATCTCCATGAAACTTCGCTATCTCATCCCCTTTCATCCGATCAGCGAAACTATAGATTTTCTTAGAACAGAAGAGAACAAATATAATGGTTGTTTGAAAACACTGGGCGATGATGGTGAAAAATTCGGCGGCTGGCCAGGAACCCACGATTGGGTATATAAAAAAGGCTGGCTCAAGGATTTCCTATGCCAGCTAAAGCGGGAAAGGTGGATACAGACGGTCTTTTTAAAAGATATCGCCGCAGAACCACCTGCCGGGCGCATCTACTTGCCGACTTCCTCGTATGAAGAAATGGGTGAATGGGTCATGCCCGCTGAACGCGGTAAAGAGTATGATGAATTGAAAAGGAATATCGATACAAAATATTATTACCTCATACATGGCGGTTATTTCAAGAATTTCCTGACCAAGTATCCTGAGGCAAATCTCATGCAAAAAAGGATGCTCTACGCTTCACGAAATGTCGCGAACAAACTGGAAGCAAAACTATCACTTTGGCGAGGTCAATGCTCTTGTGCTTACTGGCACGGCATCTTTGGCGGCCTGTATTTGCCGCATCTGCGTGAAGCTATTTACCGCAGTCTGATCGAGGCAGAGGAACACAATCCCCCCGAAACCATGGAAGTATGCGATTTTGATGGTAACGGGGACAATGAGATCGTCTACAGTGATCGAGAATTGTTCTTTGTGATCAAGCCAAAAACCGCGAGTTTTCTGGAGCTCGATGACAGGAAGAAGAAACTAAATATATTGAATTATCTTGGTCGACGACCCGAGAAGTACCATTATCGCATCCCAGGACAGACAACTGAGCAAGGTGTAAAATCAATACATGAAAGTTTACGCAGCAAAGAAAAAAATCTCCATGAATATTTGATCTATGACCCGTATACCAGGGGCTTTGGTCTGGACCGCGCTTTAACCCAGATGCCAACACTTGAAGATTTTTATCGTGGCGTGAACCTCGGCGAAATCATCGAATACAATGACTATACGCTCAAGAAGAAAACGCGATTTCAGATATTGTTCAACGGTCAGATAAAAAAGTCTATTGAAATCAGCGAAAAGGACAAACGAACATTACGCATCACCTATGACGGAGCTATCACTTTGTTCGGCACCGAGTTTTCACTCGGAATATTCCATGACAAACTTACGATCAACAGCAAATATTCTATTCGGCAAAAACAACTCATCAGCGAGTTATCAGAGATCAATATCGGGGCTAAGGATTTCCCACCTATCCTCTTCAAATCAAATGAGAAGTTCACGCTGCTCGCCTATCCGATAGAGACCGTCTCTTCCTCTGAGGCGGGTTTTGAAAAAAACTTTCAGGGTTTTAATCTGCTTTTTGTATTTGAAAAGCTCCCTGAGCTTCTTATTTCATTATGAATTTCATCCTTCTCAGCATCATAGGCGCACTGATCATGCTGGATAAATATGCCTTTGGCGAATTCGGTATTTCCCAGCCGATCATTGCCGGAACCATCATCGGTATGCTATGTGGTGATATTCAATCGGGTATTTTCATTGGTGCGATGCTCCAGTTGATCTTTCTCGTAGGATTACCGATCGGAAAAGATATACCGCCTGATGGTCAGGCAGCGGGTATTGTCGGAACTGGTTCATATTTCCTGCTCCGGGTAACGAACCTGGCCGGTCATGCTCTCTGTCTTGCCCTTATCCTTGCTCTTATCAGTGCAATAATCGGTGGTGCACTGGAGATCATCGCACGACGCCGCAATGAAAGGTTCTTCCATTTGTTTATGAGAAAGGGAAAACATTTGTTCATTTATCACTTCTTTGGGTTGATACCAGCTTTCTTGAAAAACTTCATCCTGATCCTGCCGATCTTTCTCCTGGCTAATTACTTGATTATCCCACGGCAATTCCCCGAACTGAGCCGGGATCTATTGACCATTATCGCTTTATCCATCGGATTTGCCAATGCAATATACCTTTTCTTAAAGAAAAGCACTGTTGTTTATGTGATATTAGGTGCATTATGCGGCTTAGCTTTACTCGTTTTCTAAAAGTCTTGTTTGCCGGCTTTTTCATACAGACCTCATGGTCTTTCTTTTCAATGCAAGGTATGGGTTTTCTCTATAATCTGTTTGCTGGAGCTGATAAGACCCAACGACGTAAAATATTAAAAACCCACAAAGGATTTTTCAACACCCACCCCTATATGTCTTCTTATATTGTCGGCGCCACGTTACGTGCGTATGATGAAGGTAATATTTCACCGGATGAAATAAGGAATTTCGTTGCGATAACTCAAACAAGTTTTGCTTCGACCGGCGATCTTCTATTTTGGCAGACATTACGTCCGGCAATGTTACTGATCGCAGCTATCCTCGCCGTCAAGTCGGGGATCATCGGGCCGCTGGTGTTTGTGATCGCCTTCAATTTTTTCCATCTTTTCCACCGCATAAGGGGGATCTATGACGGTTACCGGATGAGCCGTGATGTCATATACATACTTAAGGCAAAACGATTCACTACGGTCCGTCACATTTTTGAGATACTCGGCGCATTCTTTGCGGGCCTTTTACTCTCGCTTGGTTCGTTGAAGATGAACTATCTCCTGCTCCTGCCAATAACGATCCTCTTCATATTACTGTTGATGAAACGATTCTCCAGTGTGTTGATTATCCTTGCAGTCCTGCTATTAATCATTATAATGGTAATGGTGTAATATCATGATAAAGAAACCAGTTAAAATCCTAAATGAAAATGGCTTGCATGCGCTGCCTGCCTCGCGTTTTGTGAAACTCGCAGAGAAATTCATTTCTGACGTAATGCTTGAAAAAGATGGCGTCGAAGTCAGCGGCAAAAGTATTATGGGCATCCTTACACTGGCTTGTGAAAAAGGCAGTACCGTTATTTTAACGTGCACTGGTAAGGATGAAAAAGAAGCTTTTAGATCCCTGCGCAAGATTTTGGAAGGGCAAGACTGATGCCCAGAGAAAGAATTCTAAAAGGGATTGCCGTATCCCAGGGTATTGCCCGGGGCAAAGTATTCATCTACGAAACAAAAAAGGTAAAGGTATTTCAGGCACCGATACTGCCGGTATATCTTAAAGATGAAACCGAACGCTTTGACCGGTCGCTGGAGAAGACCAAACAAGAATTGCTCAGTATTCAAAAACGCTTGAACTATGAGATCGGCGAGGATTTTGCTCAATTCCTTGATGCCCAGATAATGATGCTCAGCGACAAGGCAATAATCCAGGAAGTGAAGAAAAGGATACTGGAAGAAAAACTCAATGCCGAATATATTTATAATGAAGTAATAAAGGAGTATGCGGAAAAACTCAGTGGAAGCACGGACTCCTATTTAAAGGAACGCGTTGCAGATATCTGGGATGTTGGTTTCCGCGTTCTGAGAAATCTCCTGGGTCTCACGCACAGCTCGATCGTTGAGGTACCGGCCGATTCAATCGTCGTTGCCCACGATATCTCACCCTCTGAGGCAGCAATAATAAATCCCCAGAATGTCCTGGCCATCGCCACCGAAGCAGGCGGCAGAACATCGCATACCGCGATTACGGCACGCGCATTGGAAATACCGGCAGTACTGGGTATCAAAGGGCTTATGGAAAAAATAGAAAATGCTGAGGATGTTATCCTTGATGGCGATCGAGGTATCCTCATCAAAAACCCGAGCGCCGGGAAAATACATCGCTATGAAAAAGTCAAAAAAGAGGGCTTGATACTGGAAAAAGCTCTTTCACCTTTTTGTGAGCTTCCTTCAAGAACCCGGGACGACCGTCATATTGATATCTCGGCTAATATAGAATTTTTCTCCGAATATATACATGCAAAAAAATACGGTGCCGAGGGTATCGGTTTGTTTAGAACGGAATTTCTCTATCTGACCAGGCGCGGTAACCCTACTGAAGAAGAACAATACCGTGTCTATAACGCTCTGGCCATAAAAATGAAACCCTGTCCGGTCATCATCCGGACTTATGATCTGGGTGGCGATAAGATCTTTTCTGATTACCAGGAAGCAAATCCCTTCCTCGGTTGGCGTGCAATTCGGGTGAGTCTCGATGAGCCGGATTTTTTCAAAATGCAGTTACGTGCGATTCTGCGCGCTTCGGTGAACAAGAATGTAAAGATCATGTTCCCGATGATATCCAACTATGAAGAGATCAAACGGGTAAATCTCATTTTCGACAAAGTAAAGGACGAACTTCGTGCCAAGAAAATCAACTTTGATGAAGAAATACAGTTCGGCATCATGGTTGAAACGCCTTCGGCAGCACTTCTAAGTTCGCATCTTGCCCAGCAAGTAGATTTTTTCAGTATCGGCTCGAATGACCTCACCCAGTACACGCTCGGGGTCGATCGAGGTAATGAGAAAATAAGTCAGCTCTTTGATCATTTTCACCCGGCAGTATTAACACTTATCAAACAAATCATTACATCCGGACACGAGGCCCATATCTGGGTAGGCCTGTGTGGCGAACTTGCGGCTGATCCATTAGCTATCCCTTTGCTCATCGGCATGGGGATTGATGAACTATCAATGAACCCTGGCTCGATACCGCGAGCAAAAATGGTGCTCCGGGCCATAACTATACCTGAATGCGAAGAAATCGCCGAAGGTGCAGTGCGTTTCAGAACACCGCTTGAGGTAAAACGTTACTTGCGTCGCATGATCCATAAAAAATTCCCAGGCATTGACGAAGTGATAAAATGAGAGATATAATAACCTCAATGCCTGAGCAAATGCTCACGGCGATCCAAATCATGCCAACCAAGGTGACCGCAAAAAAGAAATACAATAAAATCGTGGTTTGCGGTATGGGCGGTTCTGGAATTAGCGGTGAAATACTCAAAGCCTTGTATCCGGCAGTCGAGATAATATTAAATAAGGACTACACAATACCCCGGTATATCGACCATAATACCCTCGCGATCATTATCAGTTACTCGGGAAATACCGAAGAGACACTGAGTAATTATGCAATCTTGCGCAAAAGAAAAACCGGCATCGTCATCATATCTTCAGGTGGTCGACTGCTCAACAAAAAAGCAGATCTAAAAGTCAAAATACCCGGTGGTCTACCACCCCGGGGAGCGCTTGGATATCTTTTCACGCCCTTACCTTCTATATTGTACAAGTACCGTTTTATCCCGGATGACCCCAGCGGCAAGATCATCGACCTGGCAGATTTCCTAAAGCACACAAGAAAAAGAATCGAGCTAAAAGCCAAGACCATAGCTAAAAAGTTTGTCGAAAAAATGCCCATTATCTATGCCAATTCATCTACCTATTTACCGGTTGCCAAACGCTGGCAAAGCCAGTTGAACGAGAACGCGAAGATCATCGCTCACCTAAATATCATACCCGAGATGAACCACAATGAGATCGTCGGTTTGGGCCGACCCCGGGCTTTAAATAAATCAATGTTACCGGTTTTTTTAAATGATCCAGAGGCCCATGTGAGAAACAAAGCAAGGCTTATGATCATGAAGCGCCTTATCAAAGGGTTTTTTCCTGGTATTATCGAAATAAAACCTCATGCAGAAAGTGATCTCAAACGCATGTTCTGGACTATCATGCTGGGTGATTATATTAGCTACTACCTTGCATTGCTTACTGGAATTGACCCGATGCCAGTAAAAAGAATCGACTATCTTAAGAAGGAACTCTCAAAGATCTAACCCTGGGTAAATGTCGGGTAATTCATTCCAAATCGCTTTTTATAGTAAAATCTCATCGACAGAAATATAACGAGTAAAAATACTGCATAAACCGGATACAAATAGATCGTCGCCAGGGTAAATAAAAGCCCGGGCAAGCGAAAAGAGAATATCGTTAGCCTTCTGTTTTGCTTTTTCCTCAATAGCGAATACACGGCGCTATAAATAAAGACAGGAAAGGCGATGGCTGCAGGGATCAAACATACCAGATCTCTCATTAGATATGCGATGATGATCGCAGCAGTGATAAGCACAGTAGAACAGACAAGAGCTGCTTGCTCACCAAATAAAACTGCGGTCGTTCTCTCGCCGACTTTTCGATCACCCTCGATATCGACGACCGTCGTATTAATAAAAACTGCGCTAATACTCAAAAAATAAGGGAGAAACTTAATGAACATCGCGACATCAAAAGACGCAACGATCAACCACCCGACGGCAAAGTTGATCATCCCGTAGCCAAAGCTGTTGGCGAGTGTATCGAGCAAAGGTTTGCCCTTGAGCTTGATCGGCGGCAAGGAATACAGAATTCCAAGAACTAAGGAGATACCGATAAAAACTAAAAACACAAAAGAAAACTTCAATGACAGAAGCACCGCCGCGACCCAAAGGATCACCATTTCGATGTAAGCGTGTTTGACCGGTACATGACCTTTAGAAAGTATGAATAATTTCTTGTTCGCTCGATCAGTTTCAATATCAGTTATCTGGTTAAGGATATAAACTCCACCCATTAAAAACGTATATATAATCAAACCGACGATTATATCGGCCGAGAAACCACCTTTTTTTTGCGCTAGATAGCAACCGATCAGTAGAAAATTCCAAGAGGGGATAAGTATGAGGGGTCTTAAAAGGAAAAAATAATCAAAAGGATTGTATTTAGACATCCATGTCTTGCTATGCTTTTTTTATTTTGCCCGAGCGCAGGCATTTGGTGCAGACGAGTATCTTCTTTGCTTTGCCGTCGATTTTTGCCTTTACTCTCTGCAGGTTTATCTTAAATCTACGCTTGGTAACATTATGTGCGTGACTGATATTGCTGCCACTTTGAGCACCTCTCCCGCATATCATACATTTCCTTGCCATGTATCTCCTTTCATTATCATTATATGGAATATAGGCAGAATGTCAATAAGATAGTCACGGCTTTGCCCGGGTCATTTGACAGATTTGATTGACATGACTTGGATCATTCATATAATAGACTGATGCCAATCGCTGAAAATATAAAGAATTTAAAAGACAGAGTCATTGCCGCGGCCAGACGAGCAAATAGAAACGCTGATTCCATACAGATCATTGCGGTCACAAAGACCGTTTCGATACCCATGATCGAGGAAGCGATAGCTCAGGGTATCACGATAATCGGGGAAAACCGTGTCCAGGAAGCCAAGACAAAACACGCGGTCATCGGCGACCGGGTGACCTGGCATATGGTAGGTCACTTGCAGACCAATAAAGTCAAAGATGCGGTCAAGATATTCAGTCTGATCCACAGCCTTGATTCACTAAAACTGGCGCGGGAAATCGAGAAGAAAACGAGCTCTAAGATCGGCTGTCTGATCGAAGTGAATACTTCGCAGGAGTCGACAAAATACGGTATCCAACCTGATGACGCGCTCAGTTTCTACGAAGCACTGAGAAATTTTAAGAATATAGAAATAAAAGGGTTGATGACCATTGGTCCAGGTTGGGCGATCGAGGATAAAGAAGCATCGCGGCCCTGTTTTCGTACTCTTGCATCGTTAAAAGGAAGTATCGAAAAACAATGTAAATGTTCTTTGCCGATCCTGTCGATGGGTATGACCTCTGACTACGAGATCGCAATTGAAGAAGGCGCCAATATGATACGGGTCGGTACCGCAATATTTGGACCAAGAGGATAACTATCATGCCTAAACCGAAAGCATTAGGCGTCGAAGATCTGATAAAATTAAATGAATGGCGCCGATATCAATCGACTCTTTCTTTTATTCTCTATGTCGCCTTGAAAAAACTCGCACCCGAAAGCAAACTCAGAATAGAACACTCGATGAGTAAAGGTTTCTACTGCGTCTTATCGAGGAGACTCGGCAGAGGATATCTCAAGCGGGTTGAAGCAGAAATGAAAATACTAATAAAGAAAAATATTCCGATAAAGAAAAAAACTCTAACCCGAAAAAAAGCTATCGGTCTATTCACCCGCATGGGTTTAAACGAAAAAGTAGTATTTCTAAAGAACATACGCAAACAATATATCACGGTATACTCACTACTCGATCATCACAGCATTTTTATGATGCCACCCTTTGATACGACCGGTCGGGTAAATGGATTTTACCTCAGATCATTTGCTCCAGGCTTCTTGATCATTTTTCCGACCTGGCAAGATATGTCAAAATTACCCGTTTATGTTCCGCAGCCGAGACTGGCGAGGATATTCAATGAATATGAAGGCTGGGCAAGGATCCTCGGTATTAATGATCTCGGTCAGTTGAATTATGCTATAAAAAATGGCCGGGGATCAGAGATCGTAAAGATCAGCGAAGCACTCCATGAAAAGAAGATCGCCTATATCTCAGACAGTATAGTAAAAGAAAAGAAAAAGCTCGTGCTCATCGCCGGACCGAGCAGCGCTGGTAAGACCACCTTCACTAAAAGGCTTGCTATCCAGCTCCTGGTCAATGGTATACGACCACTCGTTATTTCAGCTGACGATTACTTTCTCCCGCACAGCAAAACTCCAAAAGATGAATTCGGTGGTCTTGATTTTGAATCTATCGATGCTGTCGACATCTCACTATTGAATGACCATTTGATTACCATGATAAAAAGTAAGAAAGTATCAGTGCCGCGCTTTAATTTCCATACCGGGAGAAGAAATAAAGGTAAGGATGTCTGTCTTACGCAAAACGGGATCATACTACTGGAAGGGATCCACTGTTTGAACGAGAAATTCACAGAACGTATATCGGCTTCTCTAAAATTCAAAATTTACGTCAGCGCCCTGACCCAGCTCAATATCGATGACCATAATCGAGCTTCGACGACTGATGTCCGTATGATCAGACGAATTGTCCGGGATACCTATTTTCGCGGTTATAAGATAAGGGGCGTTCTGCAACGTTGGGGCAGTGTTCGCGACGGCGAAGAAAGAAACATCTACCCCTTTCAGGAAGAAGCTGATGAAATGTTCAACTCAGCCCTTATATATGAGCCGGCCATTCAGAAGAAATTCTGTCTGCCGATCCTGAGACGTATTAAAAAAGACTACCCTGAATACGAGGAAGCCAGGCGCCTCATCGATTTTCTCAACCTTTTTGTCGAGGTGAATGAACACTGGATACCATCAAATTCGATATTGCGCGAATTCATCGGCGGCAGTTCATTTGTGTATTAATAGCGGACAATTAATGCTATTTCATTATCAGAAACTTCTTTGAAATATTCATATCATTTTGCTTAAGAACCACAAAATAAACACCGCCTGGTAAATCTCCAACATCAAACCTGTCTTCATAATAACCAGGTACAAGCTGCTCATTCCTTAATGCCCTAACCTGTGCACCAAGAACATTATAAACGGTTAAACCTACTACGTCATCCTTTTCTGGCACGCCATACTTGATTTTCGCCTCGTCTTTAACCAACGTCGGCATCAACGTAATACAGAGATGTTCGGGTACGACAGTATTTGAACTTGCAGACTGCCCGCCACCTTCTTCAGCAGGCATGACCTCGCACAAAGTTTGCGAAGGTCGGTACTGGTCATAATCGCTTTCGATATTGTGAAAGCGCGTCACCGTCACTTTCATCGGACCGCTAAATTGTGGCGTTATAGAAAATGTAATTTGACCATTAGCATCTGTTGAACCAACTTCATAGATATCATCTGGTTTGTACAAACACACCTTCGCATAAGGTAGTGGAGCGGGCGGCAATGCTGTAGTTTTGGCGGTTACTGTAAAGTCAGTTTGTACCCCGGTCGGTATAATTGTTGGATGGGTAACCAACATATTGCCAGGAGTCTTTGTCCAGGCTTCAGTTACTGGTGAAGCAAAGAGATTAGGGCAATATGCACCATGTCTGTAGCCGCCACTTGTGTTCCAATATGGAGCGTACATGGCTTTTGCAATCGTCTGGGCAACGCCTAAATACGAATATGTCGTATCTATTTGCTCTTCTGGGTGTCTAAATAATGCGTCATAATAATATTCTTGAATTTTATTCCATGCACTAAGTGGCGATCTTGTATTAAAGACCCCAGCACAGGCGCCAAAAGGACCCTCTATACCCTGATAATTATAAAGATATGCATCGACAAACGCATCGGCAGCACAAGTATCAGAGGCATCTTCATCTGTCTGTGCATGTTGATCATAAGCACCGCTGTGACAGCAGATAGCATAAACAAAGAAGTATTTGTTGATATTAGTAAGCCAGTTTTCAACTTCTTTGACAGTATAGGGTGTGATACGACCAACAAAGACCTCAGAAAAACAGTCAGCATCATCATGGGTTAATTCACCCCAATAATCATCGTTATCAGAATTCCACTTACCTGTAAGGTCAGAAAAATACAGGTCACAGGGAATAGAATCAGATTCACCCGGTTCATAAGGAAAAATGACATCATAGGGTATTCCATATCTTACTGGTACTGTATAGTCATCTCCTCCAAACAAAAAATAGGTCCCGCCATATTTGCAGCATTCCTTCATATAATTACGAATTTGTTCCGCATCGTCCCTGCCACCCCAGTATAGATAGATGGTCTGTGGTGAAATTAATATCGCCCTAATTCCCTGTTCAGTCAACCAGTCTGCATAGGGTTGAAATGCCTCATGATACACAGCCGGTGCAATAATCACTGCCGGCGCGAAAAGCTCGGGATGCGGCGGCGGCGCCAAAACCTGATTTTCCTCGACCACTTGAGGTTTTTGATAATATGCCGATATTTCATAATCATTTGCGATGATCGCTTTTAGAACTGCATCATAAACAGACTGCTCATACTTACCACGCAGCTGGGCACGTAATTCAGGAGGATTTTCCATGGCAAAACAGAACTCAATATGGATATTGTGCATAAGCTGTAGCTTTCTCGATGCTGGTAAGTATTGTATTGGTCTGATCTCAATAGTAACAATACGGGCACCGTCCATCTCACCATGTCCAATCACATGGGCAACATACCCTGGGAATAATGTATTTGAATTGTATATCAGAGTGTCTGGCGGCACCCAAGGCAGGGTCTCGCCAGGTTTGTGCGGCGGCTGCGCCGGATAAATAAGATACTCACCAGCAATCTGCTGAACACTGGTTTGTAAAACAACCAATGATTCCACTCTGGTATAGGCAGGAATAATGTAATTAAGATATACTGCAGGCAGTTCTGGTGCACCAGGTTGACCAACTGGTTCAAAACCTTTTATTCGGTCATAACCTCTGTCTTCATAAAAGGTGAATTCATCAAGGGAATAATCAACCGTATACCCCCCCCCATAGTGTCGTTGCCATGATACTAAAAAAGATAACCACTTTTACTGTATACCTCATTTTACACCCCCTCTATTGCTTTACATAGGTACTATTTTTATCTAATATTATGATAACAAAAAACTAGTGGATGTCAAGACCTGTTACAGGCTAAGGATTTATTTAGATGCTCGATAATTCTAATTGACACAACAATTTTACTGGCTATAATAGACCAGAGTAGATATTGGATGCAAGATGCTGGGCACTAGAGACTAGTGTCAAATATCGAGAATCTAGTATCTGATGTCGAAGAATATCAGTGTTTAGTTTCTAGTAGCTACTTTTCACCGTTGGTGAAAAAGCCGGGGTGGTGGAATTGGCAGACACATACGTTTGAGGGGCGTAGGCCTTCGGGCATGGGGGTTCAAGTCCCCCCTCCGGCATACTGGAGGTACACGTGTTTCAATCCTTTATTTTAATATTCTGTTTAAGCAATCCACTGACCGCTACCAGATATACGACAAACTTAGACGGTAGTATCAATCGAGAACAAATCATCATACAACATGATTTTGCAGACCGAACACCTCCGCAACAGATGCCTGGGTGGCCAAATGTCATGGGGACTCATCCAAATTATAAACCGAGTGGTGTAAGTCTGGCTGATATCGATAACAATGGTACCCTTGAGATCATCGCTGGTTCAACTGACAATACAGTACATGCATGGGATTACCTGGGCAATGAATTGACTGGCTGGCCGATCACTCTACCCGCCATGGTTCAATCAAAGGTTGCGGTCGGTGATATCGATGGTAACGGCGACATGGAGATCATCATCGCGGCACGCAATGGTTATGTTTATATCTATAACCATGACGGCTCAAGTTTTACTGGTTGGCCACAGAATGCAAATGGTGTCCTCGGTCTGGTATCACCATCGCTCTTTGACCTTGACCAGGATGGCGATCTTGAGATCATAATGCCGCAAATGCAGTCTGGACAACCAGGTCATGTATATGTATGGCACTACGATGGGCAGGTCTATACCGGGTGGCCGCAAAATACTGACTACCTTGCTGTTGCCACACCGGCAGTCGCTGATATCGATAATGACAGTCTTTATGAGATCGTCGCCCTTTCGTATTATTCGGTCTATGTCTGGGATCAAGATGGTAATATCAAACCCGGTTGGCCCAAACTCAATGTTGCCGGAGGTATGAGCTATGCTCAACCAGTTCTGGCTGATCTTGATGACGACGGTGATCTCGAAGTACTCCACTCATATTATACAAGTGGTCTAAGCTATGTAGGCATTTATCACTATGATGCCACCAACTTTACGAACTGGCCGCAAACCTATCCGGGTCCCCAGGCTTATACAACACCGGTCACGGCTGATATTGATAGCGATAATGATCTGGAGATTTTTGGCGGCGGTCATTCACCATATCTCGGTTGCCGCCACCATACTGGAACTCAGGTATCTGGCTGGCCTGTTACAGTCGACGCGCTTGAATGTTCGCCGATCGTATTTGACCTCGATAATGACGGTGACCGGGAGGTTCTTCTGGGTGATAATCTCACACCCGGGAATTTTTACGCATATCAGGGTAATGGTTCCCTGGTTACGGATTGGCCGATTCCAACGACTGCAGCGGCTATGGTCAACAGCGCAGCAGTCGGTGATGTCGATCTCGACGGCGATATTGAAATCGCGCTCGTTGTTCTCGACGGAACAGTCAATCTCTGGACACTCGATAGTATCCCCTATCATGGATATTTAACTGATTGGGGTACATTTTTCCATGATATATGGAATACTGGTTGGTTGCATCCGGCGCCACCTCAAAACCTGGCGACAACCATTGGTACTGACTACATTATTCTATCGTGGGAGCCCAATTCTGAACCGGATATTGCGGGCTACAATGTATATCGCGCTGATCTTTCAGGTGGTCCTTATTCAAAGATCAATAACGTTCTAATTACTGATACAACTTTTCTTGATACCACAGTTTCACCAAGCAGCGGTTACTACTACTGCGCAACTGCTCAAATTAAAGCTCTGGCTGAATCCCGTCTCAGCAATGAAATCTATGGCTATGTCGGTATACAAGAATACCAGGTAAATCAAGTTTCCACAATATCGACGACGCCAAATCCATTTAAGGAATATCTTTTGCTCAATATACCAGAGAACCAGTGTGCACAGATTTATGTCTATGATACCAAAGGTTCACTCGTCGACATACTGCAGGGCACAGGACCAGTCTATTGGAAACCGGAAAATAGAATATCAGCTGGAGTATACATAATCAAAGTCTGTACAGGGAATAGTACCGGTTTTCATAAAATAGTAAAAATAGATTAAAACTTCTTTCCTATATTATATACATGGGATGATTGGAACGGAGAGCGAGGGATTCGAACCCCCAAGGGATTGCTCCCGGCGGTTTTCAAGACCGCTGCCTTACCATTAGGACTAGCTCTCCTGCACAGATGGACAATAATTATTAGGACCGGAGGCGAGATAACAACTTCCAATTTCCAATAATAATCTCATTATAGGCTTTCTTAGTGGTTTGTCAACGGCGTAATCTTGACTTTATACCGATATTCCATATAATTGCTGTAAATTGGTTTCGGGTTTCTCAAGTTTCCAAACCCAATAACCATTCTTTTTTGGGGGATCGTTCAATGGTAGGACGGTTGACTCTGGATCAACTAATCGGGGTTCAAATCCCTGTCCCCCAGTCGTTAGGATACAGGAAACAGGGATTAGGAAACAGATTGAAGGCATTACTTTTTTAAATCTTCCATTCCCTATATACTATACCCTGTTCCCTGATCTTGGAGAGGTGGCCGAGCGGTCGAAGGCACCCGCTTGCTAAGCGGTTTCTCGTCGAAAGATGGGACGGGAGTTCGAATCTCCCCCTCTCCGTTGGCAAATGGCAGAAGACGAATATTGGCTTGATAAATCAAGCGACTACAATTAAAAATAGCAGTAATGTAGTCACCCAATTTATTGGGTTATGTTTTGACGATCATATGGAGAATATTATATGAAGAACTCTGAAGAAATCCGAGTCAGAATGGCACCGAGCCCAACCGGTTTTTTTCATATCGGAAGTGCACGTACAGCTTTGTTCAACTGGCTCTTTGCAAAACACAATAAAGGCAAATTCATCCTCCGTGTCGAAGATACTGATGTAGAGCGATCCTCCGAAGAAATGATAGATGTCGTTTTAAAAGGTATGGCATGGCTAGGCCTGGACCAATACGAAGGTCCTTATTTCCAATCCAAACGAATGCAGCTTTATGGTGAGCATATCAAAAAACTCATAGAAACAGGCAAAGCATATTATTGTTATTGCAATCCCGAAGAATTAAGCAAGGAAAGAAAGGCAGCTTATGCAAAGAAAGAAGACTGGAAATATGACCGAAGATGTCTCTCTCTGTCAGATGCTGACAAAAAGAAAAAAGACGAGGCAAACACACCCAAAGCCGTCAGGTTTCTCATCCCTGAACATGCAGTGACCTATAAGGATATTGTATTTGGTGAGATTTCAAGGGATTCAAAGGATATAGAAGATTTTATAATACAACGGGCCAATGGTGCGCCGACTTACAATCTCGCTTGTGTAGTCGATGACCATGACATGGGTATCACTCATGTGATAAGAGGTGCTGATCATATTACCAATACACCAAAACAAATCCTCTTGTACGAAGCATTGGGCTTGACAAAACCTGTATATGCCCATTTGCCCCTTATTTTGGGTCCGGATAAAAGTAAATTATCGAAACGCCACGGTGCAATTTCTATTATGGACTATAAGAAAAAAGGCATTATACCAGAGGCAGTCGTTAACTACATCGCGCTTTTAGGCTGGTCACCTGGTGATGACAAAGAAATATTATCGATCGATGAACTCATCGAACGATTCAGTCTGGAAAGAATAAATTCCTCAAATGCGGTCTTTGATGTAACAAAGCTTGAGTGGATGAATCAACAATATATCATGCAAATGCCGCGTGCTGAATTCAAAGACACATTAAAACCATTCATTATCGCATGTGGCTTGATGACTCAAAAAGACCTAGAGCAAAATCATGACTGGTTTCATGGTGTATGTGACTTAATGCAGCCAAGACTAAAGGTATTCAGTGAAATCGACAAACAGGGTAGGTATTTTTTTAGAGATGATTTTGAATATGACGAGACGGCGCTCGATAAATTTCGTAATCCCGAAACACTCGAGATAATGGAAAAAATCGTCTCGGCACTGCAAAATATCGAACCATTTGATGCGAAGCAATTAGAAACAGACCTGCGGAGTTTCGGTGAAGATAGTAAGTTAAAGGTCAGACAATGGATCCACCCTCTCCGAGTTTTTATAACCGGAACCAAAGCCGGACCACCACTTTTTGACACGCTTGAGTTGATCGGCAAAAAAAGATGTATCGCTCGTATTGAGAAAATATTAAAGCAGGCACAGGAGAATAAATGACAAAGAAGCAAGAGAAAGATCAAAAACACATAGAAGCCTATCTAAGTTTACCTGCTTTTCTGACGATCGTATCTTCATCGGTCGAAGTTTTCAGAAAAGAGACACTTGGTTACCTGATCGGTATCAAGGGTGAAGATAAATGGAAGGTAGAATACGCAATACCCTATCAAACCGCTGAAAGTTCCTATGCTCACGCATCTATCGATGAGAATCGCGCGGCGCGCGTAAATGATATTCTAAGCTCTGTATCACAGGCTATCGAATTGATCGGTGACTTCCACTCACACACGGTCTTTGGCGATAGTCCGGCAACGGTTATTCCATCGGATACTGACCTTGTATCAACTATTCCGGGTGACCTCAATATCATCTGTGCGGTCAATTTGAAAAAGCGCAGTGTTGATTGGCATGAAACAAATCGTGGTATTTTGATCGGTACGATCGGTGAATACCGGATTGAGATCGGTGGTTATTATGTTGCCGAGGCGTGTATTGGACGACAATATCAAAGGGTCGCCATACGTTGCCCATCAGCTACTGGTATCCACAAGGAAGAATAATATGGAAATAGTGGGTATCGGAATCGATATCATTGAAGTCAGTAGAATCAAAGATGCGGTTCTTCACAAGAAGAAATTTCTCGAGCGCATTTATTCAAAAAATGAGATTAAATTATCTGATCGCGGCAAGTTCCGCTATGAAGAATTAGCCGGGCGTTTTGCGGTCAAAGAAGCCATTCTGAAAGCGATCAAAACCGGGTGGCGGCGCGGTGTCCAGTTCAAGGATATTACCGTGCTTAACGAAAAATCTGGGGCACCCTATGTGATATTGCATGGTAAGGCAAAGGAGATCGCAGATTCCCTTGGTGTAGAAAATATCCATGTCAGCATAAGTCACACCAAAGAAGTCGCAGTCGGACTGGCAATAGCAACTAAGTGAGGGTACATTAACAACAAGGAGTGGTATGAAAGATATTGTTTTTCTATTTGATGGACAGGGAGCGTTCAGACCCGGGATCGGGGAAGAACTTTATAAAACCTATCCTGAAGCAAAAAAGGTAATAGATGAAAGCAGCATTGTCTTGGGCTATGATATGACTGTTCATTTATGGAGTGATGCGGCTAAGGAAACAAGCAGTAAGACGAGTATCGCTCAACCCGCCATAAGCACGGTTTCTCTGGCTTATTCTGAAGCCTTGAAAAACCTCGGACTTTCCGGTGTATTGTCCCTCGGGCACAGTCTGGGTGAAGTAACAGCGCTTGTTTACTGCGGTGTTGTATCATTCAAGGACGGTATGAGGATAATAAAGAAGCGCGGTGAAGTCATGGAAAAGGGAGGCGGCCAGGGGACGATGATGGCGGTCATCAATATCGCTGAAAAACCACTCGCAGCTATATGTAAGAAGGTATCTGACGAAATCTCTGAACCCGTGGTCGTCGCAAATATCAATGCGCCGAATCAGATCGTCATATCGGGTTCTAAAGATGGGATAAAAAAGGCCGCTCAGTTGATAGCGAAAGAGCATGGGCGCGGTATCCCTCTAAAGGTCGGTGGAGCATGGCATAGTCCATACCTTAAAAATGCAGCAACGGAATTCTCTGGTTTCATTGACAGTATACAATTCCAGACGCCGGCGACAAAATTCTATTCGGTTGTCGAGCAAAAAGTATTAACCGACCCTGAACAGATCAAAGATTCTTTGAAGCGACAGATGCTCGCGCAAGTAGATTGGGTATCGGCGATAAATACTATTAAAGGATTGGGTTATAAAACGTTTTGTGAAATAGGACCGAGCAAAATCTTAAAAGATCTGGTGCTTAAGATCGACATGCATTTGAAGGTCGAAACGACCGCCCTTTTCCCTGATCTATCGGTGCTTGTGAAAGAATTCTAAGCCGGTGCGGCATTGACATCAATACGTTTTTAGGTTATGATTCCTCTATGAATATTATCATCCCGGCTGCGGGCAAGGGTTTACGGCTGCGTCCACACACCCATACACAACCAAAATGCTTGCTCTATGTCGCTGGTAAACCCATATTAGGACATATTCTTGACAGTTTTAGAGGATTTAAGATCGCCAAGCTTGTACTCGTTCTCGGTACGGGAAGCGATTCTATTATGAAATTCTGTAAGAATTACTCATATAATTTTAAATTCGTAACCCAGGAAAAACGCCTTGGTTTAGGACATGCTATTTACACCGGCGCAAAAGGGCTTAAAGGACCAACCCTGGTTTTGTTGGGCGATACGATCATCGAATGCGACTTCAAGGACTTCAGTCGGCGTAGCACCAATATGCTTGCAGTCAAAGCAGTCGAGAACCCGACGCGCTTCGGTATCGTCGAAACGAAAGGCTCTGATGTAATTGGCCTTGTGGAAAAACCGCAAAAGCCAAAGTCGAACCTGGCGATCGTCGGCTTATATTTTTTCCAAAGGATAGAGCAGGTCTACAAATCGGTTGATTATTTGATGAAAAAAGACCTCAAAACAAAGGGAGAATACCAGCTTACCGATGCATTGAGCCATCTCTTAGAACTCGGCACTAAATTCAAAATAATGAAGGTAAATAAATGGTTTGACTGCGGAACGACTGATGCATTGATCGAAACCAATCGTCATCTATTGAAAAAAACTCACCATTTCAAGAAAAGGAAAAATACCATCATCTTAGCACCCGTTTACATCAGCGATACGGCCAGGATATCAACATCTATTATCGGACCAAATGTATCGATCGGAGATGGTGCTAAGATAGAAAATGCACTGATCCAGGATTCAATAATAAACAAGGACGCCAGTATTCGAAATATTTCGCTCGCTGAATCGATCATCGGAGAAAATGCTTGTATTAAAGGGCAGTTGAAAAAGTTGAGCGTCAGCGATTCATCGGTCATCGAACTTCCATGATCCCTTCAGCACTTCCCACAATCTGGTATTTGTTTTCTGTTTCTCTTAACCTTAATCCTCCCGAGGTTCAAAATCTTGTAATATCAGGGCTTGAATATGCATATATCGAACAATTCGACAGTGCCCAGATGTATTTTGACGTGGTTATTGATTCATATCCTGATAACCCGGCAGGATATTTTTTCAAAGCAGCCCTCTTACAACTCAAAATGATGGACCAGTCCCGATTCACCGATGAAGAGCAGTATTTGCAGCTGACAAGACAGGCAATAAAATTATCCGAAACGATTCTCCATACCGAAGATGATCTGTGGGCTGAGTTCTATCTCGGCTCCAGTTATACATACCGTGCAGTTTATGAGGGATTGAAAAATGATTATTACGAGACGTTTAAATATGGCGTCAAAGGTGGCAGAATACTGCAAGGTATCATTAAAAGGGACTCGACATTTTACGATGCATATTTAGGAGCAGGATCGTTTGAGTATTTTTGGGCGCGCGCTGCACGCTATCTCCCGGTTCTAAAACTGGGTGGTGGTAATGTTAATGAAGCGCTAAGGAAACTCCATGTCGCTGCTGAAAAAAGCATATATTCAAATCGTACCGCACAAAATTCACTGGTATTCATCCTCGGTGAAGAAAAAAACTATCAACTTGCTCACTCGCTTAATAAACAGCTGCTTACCTTATACCCTGACTCAAAAACATTTCTGTGGAGCAAAGCTGACCTTGAATACAAAGAAGAAAACTACCAGGATGCAATCCATACATACCGCAGATTGCTTGGACGGTACGAAGCCGAGGAGAACAAGAATTATTCAAATATTGCTCAGTGCAAGCTTTTTGTTGGGAAGTGCCACCTTAAACTCAATGAAAAAGACGAGGCACGCGAGGCGCTCAAGGGTGTAGTCGGCCTTAAACCGCATGCTGATCAATACCCTTTAATAAAAGAATACTGCCGCGAAGCATATGGATTACTCAGTAGAATTTTCTAGAATTCTGTATCCCAGAGGATCCAGTAAATAGTCCCATCATGAAAAACCTGCTCCTTGTCAGCTACTATTGGCCGCCTTTGGGCGGGCCAGGTTCTTTGCGGCCTGTAAAATTCGCCAAATATCTTCCGGAGTTTGGTTACCAGCCAATTGTCCTTACGAGAAAAAGCATCCCCTATCACAGCATGGATAAGAATCTCGGCAAGCAGGTTAAAAACATAAAAACAATGAGGACTGAATCTTTAGACCCGGCGCGCCTGCTCCATATCATGGGCATGCGTGATTATCGGCCAAGACCATGGCATTTACCGGCAAAGCAGGCGATGAATTTTCCCGATCATAAAATTTTGTGGCTGCCGTTTGCCTTTAATGCCGCACGCAAGATCGAATTCGACTATGTCTTTGTCACTGCGCCGCCGTTCAGTGCATTCTTGAGCGGTTACTATCTTGCCCGGGCTTTGTCAAAACCTCTAATCCTCGATTTCCGTGATGCGTGGCTGGAATTTCCTTTTTTACCCTATAAGACGAGGATGAAAAAAGCATATGTATCGCACTGGGAACAGAAACTTGTAGACCTTGCATGTTTGATCATAGTCGTCGATAACAATATCAAAGAGAAACTCCTCGAAAGGTATCCGCATATCAAGGCAAAAATCTTTGTCATCCCCAATGGCTATGACCCAGTAGATTTTGTTATTCAGGATAAACCGAAAACTTTTGCGGCCTCATACATCGGCACGATCCGTGAAGAAAGAGACCCCATAACTATTCTAAAAGCAATCGATGAACTTGTAAGAGAAAAGAAAATTCCCGACCAGGGGATGAAGCTCAAGTTCATCGGCCATATTGAAGACAATTATTTACGTGAGATAAACAAATTTTCATTTACCCAAATCTATGGTCATCTTCCGTACACTCAAGCGATAAGAGAATTTTCCAGTTCGCATCTAGGCATCATGATCACCACGGGCAGTAGATATTTTTTCCCATCGCGTCAAAATGAATACCTCGCAGCTGGCTTGCCGATAATCGTCTGTGGTAAATCCAAAGGCTTACATCTACTTGAAAAAGCATTTGACCAGGGTTATCCAGGTTGGATATTTGAATATAATGATATTCAAGGGATTAAAAAACAAATTTTGAAAGTGTACAGCAAATTCAAACAGGGTCATATAATTGAAGGCAAAACCCCTTATCCTGAATACACGCGGCACAACCTAACCAAAAAGCTCGCCGAATTGATTGGAAAAATTAAGATAAAGACTTAGTAATTTAGTTATTAAGTAATTGAGCAATTGAAAAAGATATAACATCGTTGAGCCCGTTTGACTAAAAAAGCCTATCAGGATACCAGAAGACCAGTGGGAAGCATATCAGAAGCCCAGAATATCAGATAGTCTTTAATTACATAATGGCTCAATTACAAAATGACTTAATGACTGTTTTGCTTATTTGGTCTATTTGGTTTGTTTGGTTTTTGAGTCTTTTCTCCCTACTCATTACTCGCTACGCATAAGCTCTGTATGAAATTCTAAGTGGATAAAAGGGGGAAGAATTCCCCCTCCTCAATGTCTAAAAAACCACCCCAGGAAGAACCCTATGAGCAAGGTATCGAACACGACATAAACACATCGCGTTGCGTGCGTCCTGTGCGGTGGTAAGGGGGATTAAAGGCATCCGCTTAGAATTTAGCTCTGTATGAAATTCTAAGTGGATAAAAGGGGGAAGAATTCCCCCTTTTATGGGCAGGGAAGGACTTGAACCTTCGAAGGCTTCCGCCAGCAGATTTACAGTCTGCCCCCTTTGACCGCTTGGGTACCTACCCGAATTGTTTATGACACTAACTATATATTTTTCTTCTTAAATACGACTCTTGGTCAGCCGGGAAAGGGATTCGAACCCCCGACCTGAGGTTTACAAAACCACTGCTCTACCCCTGAGCTATCCCGGCAAAAAAGCTTTGTAAAGCCGGCACAAATTAAAACCACCTTGATTATACGTGAAATCTTAAGAATGTCAATGGTTCGGGAATAATGTTATTTCACTTTCACAAAATGTTGCATTGCAAGACCTAATCCCATTTTTGTCATAGACCAAATAATCAGGACGTTAAGACTTAGCAGCACGTCCTCTCATCTTGACAGCACAGAATCACAGTATTATAATTAAAAGATGATGCAAACATGTAGAGGAAAATACCGTGAAGAAACATATTAAGAAAATATTGTTGGCAGCAGGTGTCATCTTTTCAATAGCATTTAGCGTGCGATTAATAAATCTACAAGCCATCAAAACAAATCCCTATTTCGACTCCCCGATCATGGATGAAAAGTACCATGATGAGTGGGCTCAGCAAATCGCGGGGGGGGCATTTGAACAGGTGCCTTTTTACCGCGCACCGGGTTACCCTTACTTTCTTGGTTTAATCTACATCATATTTGGCAAGGATTACTTCACCCCAAGATTAATAGGTATTATTATTGGTGCACTTTCCTGTGCTCTGATCTATTTGATCGGTAAGGAGCTGTTTTCACACAAAATTGGCATTCTTGCCGGGTTGTTCGCTTCTCTCTATGGGATGTTAATATATTTCGACTCCATGCTCTTAACAGTATACCTGGAGATATTCTTTTGTCTTCTCGGCATATTTTGGATACTCAGGTGGTCAAAAACCCAGGAGAATCGACATATCCTGACCGCCGGTATATTTTGGGGACTAGCATCTATAGTACGGCCTAATTTTCTGATATTCGTACCGGTCTTCGCACTCTATGTCTTATTTCATTTTAAGAAGCAGATATTAATCAAACGATTAAAGACGATCGGTTTTTTTGTCTGTGGTTTATTACCTTTTATTATTGTGGTAATGAGCATCAATATGATCGCGGGCAAAGACACAGTGATATTAGCCTGGAACGGTGGTGTCAATTTCTATTTTGGCAATAATCAGGCAGCTAATGGTTGGTCGGCAACGTCACCAGAAATAGATGCAACCTGGTGGGGTGGCTATAGAGAGGCGATCGTGATCGCTGAAAAAGCAGCAGGACATTCACTTCGACCATCGCAGGTCAGTGATTACTGGTTCAAACGTGGATTTAGCTATATATTGTCCAAGCCATTTGATTGGATAAAGTTGATGGTGAAAAAGGTTTATTTGTTTTGTAGTTCGTTCGAAATATCAAATAATCAGAGCATTGTGTCGTTCAGGGAATATTCTCTATTGATGCGGCTACCCTTACTAAATTATGGATTGGTATTTGCTTTAGCTGTCTTAGGGATCGTCTTATCAGCCGCGAAGGAAAGAACACTGATCATCAACCTTTTCATTTTGTCTTATGCTTTTTCGATCGTTATCTTTTTCGTTACGGCGCGCTATCGAATGCCGATAGTACCATTCTTATTGATTTTCTCGTCTTATACTATTTTCTGGATAATGCAAAAAATCAAGAATAAAAGCCACAAGAAAATCGCATTGGTTGCAATAGCTTTTATCGCGATCTTTGTTGTTTGCAAACTGGATCTTTGCGGTTCTCATGTCATAAACAAAAGCTTCATCCACCTCAGCCTGGGAAACAGGTACTTTGAAAAAGGTGATTTTAAAAAAGCCATTGAAGAATATGACGAATCCTTGAAATATAATCCTAGCAACGCGGGTGCGTTGAATGCTCTGGGTAATACATACTTGATGCTTGGGAAACGCCACGAAGCAATAACCTTATACAGGAGATCTTTGAGTATCGTACCGAGTATGGATGCGCTATGTAAAATGGGGATCCTCCACTCAATGCAGGGTTCGGGTGATAGTGCACGATATTATCTGATGGCTGCCATTGCTCATGATTCAACAAACCCTGAAGCTTATTATTATCTTGGTATGCACTATGCAAACAACAAGGATCCCAAAAACGCAATACATAATCTTGAATTGGCACTGAAATATTATCCTGAGATCAAGTACACAAACAACATCCATTATAACCTGGGAAAACTCTATATAGAAATTAGCGAATTCGGTAAAGCCAAAGAGCATTTGTTTCAAGCCGGTGTGACGTACAAGGATGTCCCGAGAATTCTCGAACAAATACAATAGCAAGATATTCCATTAAACCCACTCCTCGACACAACGATCTTTAGTATTATTAAAATCTACTATCCTATCGGGATACCCTTAGCTCTTCGCCTTATGCCCCAAGCCCTTAGCACATTCACCTAGTTATACCTATTGACTTTAGTGGCTGGATGTTTATAATAAATTAGACTTCAAACTGCAATAAAATATTACAATTAATCACCATCTTAGTATTTTTAGACGAGTGAGGTCAAGTTGTATCTGAGGCTCAAGTATCAAAAAAAAAATAAGATTCCATATTGAGGGGGTGCTACAAGTGAGTGCTTTATGGAAGAAATAAAGATTGACGAAATCATAGAATGCCTGGGTAAGATCGCCGAAATACTCCATGATAAACCGGCACAGGCATTAAAAGAGCTGAGGCAAATCAGTGCAACAGTCGACAGCCAGGTCCCCTATCGTGACGGACATAACCAAAGGGTCAGCAAGTACTCCCTGCAACTCGGGAAACAACTCGGTTTAGGTGATCAAGAAATGGTCATTCTTGAAACTGCCGCTCTACTCCATGATTTTGGTAAAATATGTATCGATGAAACGATTCTTATCAAACCCTCATCATTGACTGAGCGGGAACAAGCTGAAATACAACAACATGCTATAAAGGGGTATTATATACTCGCCGGCTTTGCTGAATTCGAGCATGCATTAGATGGTGTGAGAACCCATCATGAGCGTTATAATGGTTTAGGTTATCCAGAAGGACTCGTCAAAGATAATATCCCATTGATCGGCAGGATCATCGCTGTTGCCGACGCTTATGATGCGATGACTTCAAAGAGACCTTATCGAGGAATAAAAACAAAAAAACAAGCTATACGAGAACTTAAAAGATGCTCAGGCCAGCAGTTTGATCCAGTATTGGTAGATGCATTCATTGATTGCCTGGATCCCAGCAACTAATATGATCTAAATTCTTAAGCCGTTTTCTTTCTGTGTATATATTCAAATACCAAAGCAGCGATCGCAAAAAGCAACATCGTGTTTGTAACCCTCAGGTATGACAGAGCGCTCAGTCCCAAAATAGATTTATTGGGCAGAAATAATCTTGCCACGATCGCCAGGATAACCGAAATGGCTGCGATAAAACTCGACACATAGTAAACTATTCTCATTGAAACCTCCAGATCAATTCTATATGGATTATCTCAAAATGTCAATACCAAATTATGCCGGTCTCAAAAAGACAGATTGCAGACACGTTTGCGCCGGAGAAACAACCGCCTGAGGCGCCTTGAAGACACAATATCGGGGATTTACTTCGTCTCCCCACACCAATACAAAAGTGTGGGGAGACTCGTAATGACAGATTCACACGTTAACGCAGTAAAATTGCCTTTTCTGTTTTCGTATAGTCGTCGGCTTCCAGGCGTATAAAGTAAACACCGGCGGCAACGCGGCGTCCCATATCATCGCACCTATCCCAGACCAACGAGGTCGGTTGATCTATTTCGATACGGCTAAGATCAAACTGTTTTACAGCACGACCAGTAACATCGTAGATTTTAAGCCGACCATTTTTCAAAACAGCACCCAAGGCACAGAGGATATTGAGATGGGAAGTGGTCACAGAAGGGAATACTCTTAATATTGGTGTGATCACAGTATTCTCGTTATTCTCGGCAATACCGATAAAAGTCGCCATATTACCGATCTCCCAATCGAGCAGTGCCGGATCATCAGGTGCATCTGTAGATTTACGGTAAAACAGGCCGTTCAACCTAAGTGTGTGATAAGTCGCCGTATCGAGTGCACTTAGATTGACTGAGTCAATCGCCAGGGTCGTGAAAAAGCCCGTCGAGTTACCCGGCAGATCAGTATTAGGTATGAGCTGCCAGGTACTTCCATTATAGTAATCGACCTGGACACCGACTGAATCATCGGCCGATGCTTTATGCCAAACAGCATTACCCCAATGTTGTCGCGCATAGGTCGAAGTAAGTTCACCGATCGAAACTCCAGCGCTCGTCATCGTACCGTCATCATTCGATAAACAGTACTTATAGCGCAGCACGACATTGTCGACTGCACAACCATACCCCCAGTGTGAAGATGCAGTGCTGTCGCTATAAAACCATTCGAACTGAATCGAATCAGCCGTTAAATAAGAAGTCAGATTTACGGTCTGTATCCCGCTGGCACTCGATTGATAAGTTACCTCAGTGTTCCAACTCGACCAGGTACTGCCTAACTTTGTCCTTACTTTAAAACGGTACTTCTCACCCGTTTGATAAACGCGGAACCCGTAACCATAAATGATATCAAGGCTTTCCGCACTCGCTGGTATAGAGATCACCGGTGAGATGAATTCCTCATTGTTATTTATCGTACCGCTGCCTGCATCATCATCTGAATAATATCCATAAAATGAACCATAGCTCGGCGGTGTATAAGTACCCATATCTGCAGATGTACCTACGGTCCAGCGATATCCATCACTATTACCATCGATATACGTCCACCCTGCTGGGATACTACCGGCTTCAAAATCCTGTTCAAAGACCGTATCCACGATGACCTGACCACTCGGCACCAGAATAACACTATCACCCTGTACCATCGCACCGTTGAATGTATTGAAATCAAATTGCGCAGCAGTCGTCTGATACCATGTACACGTATTTTCAGGGATCGTTAGTCCGATCGTGAATGATCTTTTCACTGTATAGGCAGTCCAGTATCCTGAGCCGCCCGGGTCTGTACACTTCACTTTCCACCAATATGTCGCACCGTTGGTCAGTGCAGAAGGAAATGTAAAATTGACCGTGACACCGCTCGCATAAAGCGATGTCGTAGCACTTTCAGGACTCGCAAAATTAGGATCTGTATCCCACAGCACCCGATAGTGAATATTGTCATCCTGTGGGTCAGTCGAATGGAAACTCAGTGTCGGCTGCACATCAGGAAGCCTTGCATAATCAAGTGGTTTCACCACAGTCGGTATATCGGGCATGCCAGCATCAGCGACCGGAACTCTTGCAACATAGCGGTAATAGTCCGCCTTGGTTATCGTAACGATCATCGTATCACCCGGTGATTGACCTGCAATAGAGATGACTTCTGGATTACCAGAGCCTTGGACAACACCGATGATCTCATAATTGACCGTCAAAGCGATGATTGAACTATCATTAGCCGTAACCGTGAACGATGTCTGGCCTGCAGGTAGTACTGGGTCATGGGCGACCGTGAGGCTTTCCGGTATCTCTGAATACAAGATATTAAATGCATCTCCATGATGGTGGAATAATCCATAGGTTATGTTCTTATCACCTGAATTATACGGCCAGGACGAAGCCTGCAAATAATACTTGCCATAGGTCATAGCCTGGCATGGCCTTAGATCAGAATAACCGGTCATGTCAAAACTTGGGTATGCCGGGTCAAACTGCGGCCACAGACAATCGTATGAGCCCCAGACATAAGCGTCATTAACAAATGAGTAGCTAACCTGGGACGCGGCATTGACCGCCAAAGCGCCGTTTGTGATCCTGTGAAACTTCTCGGTAAAACACTCACTCGTCCAATCATAACGTCCGGTTAGACAATTCGACGAATAAACAAAGATGAACATATCGTTAGTAAGGTTATTTAGATGACTCGTATTGTATGCCGGCTCACCCCAGCCAGTTTCACCACCGTGGTCACGGTGTTGCAAGAGAAAAGCACCGGAATTTATCGCGGCAGTAATAGCTGTTGAAGTACCGTTATTCCACCACGTTGAATTATTCTGGTTCGTTGTGCTCGGCAACCAACCAACATTATACCAGTAATTGACTACGGTCGCGGTATTTGTCGCCGTGGACCAGGCGCAACCGATCGTCGGCGTCCCTGAGTAAATATTGTACTGACGTGATGGATTCTTACCCAGACCATTGATAAAGAAACCTCGAATGACTTCACCACATAACTGGAACCAGCGTTCGGTTTGCCATGCACAAGCAACAATCGGCTCATCGTAGAAATTCGATGCTGTATAAGGATTGCGCTCATAGCTGAGAAATTTATTGATCATAAGACTCAGCTGCGATTCTGACTGCGCACAGATGCGGGCATGATCGAGTTCGGGTAGATTGTCACCGGTAAAATCAGCATACCAGTTATCCGAAACATAAGTTCCTGAATATGGATGCGTAAAACTCGGCGATGTTATACCGTACAGATCACCAGATGACGGATAATCAGATAATAATAAAAATGCCACTGGTGCCGGGTCCCAGGTAGAATAAGCATTCTGAAGAAAATTCTTTATCGCAGTCGTTGATGCACCGCCGACTTCAGTAAGAGTATATACCTCGCATGAAATGCCCTGCAGCTTGCGCCAGTTTTTTATCGTATCAGCCCACTGCTCAAATAATATATCGTCCGGAACAATGATAATGTATTCATACCCATCGCGACCCTGGAGCCTTTCCGGGGAATAAAAATCTATTTTCGGCAGGGAAGTATAATTGAGCAGATGATTTTGTAATAACGGTTCCCAAAAACGACTGCGCAGACGATCCTCACCAAAATGACCAGTGCCCCCGATAAAATCCACACGACAACGAATATCCTTGTACACGATCAACTCTTTGGTCACCGGATTGTACTGAAACGGCGTAATACCCAAAATAACAACATCCACACCACGAATCTCCATAACC
>Ga0307444_1000059_pt1 | contig 58249 bp, 54 predicted proteins | sample SalMarSW160340MG_FD_202145 | JGI IMG/M metagenome (GOLD analysis project Ga0307444, IMG submission 202145) | Salt marsh sediment microbial communities from the Plum Island Ecosystem LTER, Massachusetts, United States - SW1603-40 | ecosystem: Environmental > Aquatic > Marine > Intertidal zone >...
GGATTTAACAGATACTAATGCTAAAACACTTGATTGTATCCTCCAGTCTACCATTTCAGTACCACATGCTAAAGAGTCTGCTCTTGCTGATTTTAATCAATTAAAGAATTCAACATTCAAAAAACTGACAATTGTTGAAGTAATTTATTATACAAATATATTGAAGATTTGCACAAATAATGATAATCGTACTTTAATTGAAGTTTATACCAGCTTAGACCAAAAGCTTCCTCTATTTCTGTTCCTAAACGCAGTCTATGATTTAGTCTACAATGATTTGCTGGAAGTAGACAAATTAGAGTTTCTTTCAATCGATTAAAGCTCTACTTTTCACTGCTAATAAAACAAAAGAATAAATGATAATTTCTAAAACTGATGCTATTTCTCCTAAAATGAATTAAAGAAATTGATATTATAAATCTTGTAAATAAAAATCAGTTACCTTGTTTAAATGTTCTAAGCAGAAGAAAGAGATCTTTTTTACAGTTTGGACATCTAGGATTTGTCTCTAACCAACTGATAAGATGTTCTTTATGAGCATATACTCCACAACAAGGTGTCTGAATTACTTTCTTTTTTTCTGAAGGTTTAGTATCTAATAAGCATACTACACATCTAGGTCTTGGAGCACCACATTTGTTACACTTTTCTTCATTTGCTTCAAAAACATCACCACATTGATAACATATCAATTTTTCAACATCAATATTACTGAAGTCTTTTAACATGAGTTGATCATGAATAAATGTAATTATTTTAAAAATAGGATCGATTGCCATATAATTAGAGATTATAGCAACAGCGAATTTCCCGTTAAAAGCTAAACTAGTTAATGTATCTTTCAAACTTATAATCTTTTCATCAAATTTCTTATCTGTAAATATTTCTTCAAATGCAATGGGATGACTAGAATGATAATTAAAATATTGACTTGATCTTATCTCTTTATTGACCTTTTCTTCAGTTTGGTTGTGAGATTTTCTTTTTATACTAAGAGAAATAGGATATTCAGTTCTCAAGATAGCACTCATTTTGATATTAGTAGGACTCAAAACTTCAATAGAGAGATTATATAAGAAATTATATTTGTGGTCTTTATGAAATTCAAAGGTTACTCGAGGAATCAGAGAATCTGAATCTTTCAAATTTATTACACTGATATTATTAAGTAAAGGTTTAACTTTTTCTTCTAGAATATGTTCTTCTTGAGTGATTAAATCCTTCATTCTTATAGTTTCAATTGTTTTAATTTTTTTAGGTGAGCGAGTTTCTCTTTTCGTTTTGATGCTCCAATAGACATAAATCAAAATCGCACCTACTACAATAAGAAAGAAAATGTAAGTAAAAAACACAGACCAATCAAAATTTTGTCCTGGACCTGTCAAAGAGGCAAAGTATAAACCGATCAGAATCCCAACAGTTACCAGAGTAACAGTTACATCTCTGATAACTTTTCGCCAGGAGTTCTTTGACATCTTAAAGCTTATTTTACGTTGGTTAATTATATATATTTGCAAACATATGATTCCATTTGGCAAAAATTCTTAAAGAACAGCTGTATTCCCTTTTCATGACTGATCAATTTAGTGAGGAATTCCTCGAATCGAACTGGAAGTAATGGTACCTTGCTTTACAAGGATTTTTCTATTTTTCTCAAGGAGTAGCTATAGTGGCAATCATAATTCTTCCACTTTTTATGCAAGAAGTGATTGGATTAAGTGATACCCGTTCTTTGGGACTTTATGGTATTATCATGTTACCTTGAGGAATTAAGATTGTTTATGGCTTGTTAAGCGATAATGTTTCAATTGGGCGGTTTGGTCGAAGGAAACCGTATATTCTTATTGGTGGATTTCTTGGAATTATTGGATGGGTAATACTCCCATTCACTTCAACAGTAGCTCCGTTTATTGTTGTAGCTTTATTAGTTTCGGTTAGTATCGCTTTAATGGATGCTACTCTTGACAGTTTAGCTGTAGACATCACTCCTCATAAACGAAGAGGAGCTATGCAAGCAGTTGGATGGGGATTAAGAGGTGCAGGTATGGCTTTAGCTGGTTTTATCTTAGGAATATTGATGAACAGAGGATTATGGAATCTCATTTACATACTTCCTGGAGCAATGTTGTTACTCTCGAGTGGGGTAGTAATGCTCTTCCCCGAAAAAAGACTCTCTCTCGAAGATAAAATAGTGCAAACAGATTGGTCAATGTACAAAAAAGCTTTTTCTAAATCAAGTACTTGGTGGGTAACATTGTTTATGATCTTATCAGGAACCGGTATCACTGTAGTGTCAGTCTTTACAACCTTCGTCAGTCAAGAAACAACTCTAGATTTTTTATATGTAGGATTAGGAGTGACTGTATTTGCTTTAGGACAGTTTGTAGGAGCAGGGATAATAGGATTACTTGGAGATTATCTTCCACTAGCACCTGTTCTCATCGGAACAACAATAGTATATGGTGGACTTTTAGGTACGATGTTCTTAATCTCTACAAGTGGTCTAGCAGTTATCTACACTATTGTAGTGTTTGTAGGAGCTATCAACGGTGGATATGAAGCAACCCAGATGAGACTTGGAATGGAACATTCAGTCGGACCGGTAGGTGGAACTTTGTATAACTGGTTTATGAGCATTTCAAATCTAGGACAGTTAACATTAGGTGCATGGTTTATCGCTGACTTAGCAAGTGGAACAAGATTCAATTATCCAGAAGCAATGCAATTTGCAACAATATTCTTGGTTCTAGCTCTCATACCAGGAATAATAGCAATAAGACAAATCAAAAAGAAACAAGTAAGTGTTGAAGAATCTGAAAGAGTTGAAATTAGAGATTTCTAATTCTTTTTTAAACAAAACTCTTTCAACTCAAATGCACTTTCTATCAATTCACCTAATCTTCGCCCAAACCTTACAGAGGGAGCCCCATCAGTAATTGTATGATCAATTCGGATTGAGAGGTTCATGAATTCTCTATTAACCAATTTTCCATCAAATAATCTTGGTTTAAATGTTATACCTCCTGTTACAATATTAACAGAATGATAACCAAGATTTATTCCCCATCCTCCCATTCCTTTTCCAAACATACCTATAGCAGTAACAGATACAGTTCCATTTATTTGTTTGAGAAAATAAGGATTTCTTCTTACTCTATCCCAAAAAACTATTTTACGAACAAATTTTGGAAGTTTCAATAACGTTCGTAACTTCTTACTAGAAATATCAGAAGACATCTCATCCTTTGATTTTGGTTTTTGTATTTCTCTTATCTCATTATGTATTTCTAGGAGACTCTTTTCATTTGCCTTTCGAATAACATGTAAAGCTGGAAAAGGTTTGCCATCGATTTTTCTTTCTATAGCAATAGATACATCAACATCTTCAAAGATATATAGTTTATTCCTTTTCTTAATAGCTTGAACTTCTAGATTCTCACTAACAGCAACAGCTACACACCTAACCAACCAAGCAGTAAAAGACAACGATTTACCTGTTCTTTCCTTATAACATCTAAGTAGTTCTCGAGCTTTAGTTATATCTAATTCAACTAAACCTTGCATGAAATACTTGTAACGAGTCAAAGCTGTAACTTCAGCTTGTAATTGGCGTTTGAAAGGTATGATAGTGTGTTTACCTGCATCATCCATTATTTACCAATTTTTAGTTTTTTTGAGTTGTTTATATATTTTATCAAAAAACAACATAAAAGAAGAAAAATGAAATTACCACTTTTCTTCAGGTCTACGTTCTGGAATCATTTTCAAAGGTTGTGAAAAATCATAATCTTTCTTGTAGAAAAGCGCACAGTAACATCTTGAATATTCATCTATATCTGATTGAGCATAATCACATGGACAAATTATATCTCGATCCATAGTTCTATCTTCAAAAGAATCTCTACATGGACAGTTGAAATAACCTACTCGGTTAAAATAATCTTTCAGACCTTCGATGAGAAACTGGTGAGTCTCTCCTTTATTAGGATCAAGAATCCACCCTCGTTTGTCTGCAACCTGTTGAATATATTTTGCTACATCTTCAAAATTTTTCTCTTTCATTTATACACCTATTCCACTAACATTTCTTTCCAGTTTTCTATGTTAAAACCAGCATAAAACTTTTGTCCATCTACTATTAGAAAGGGGAAACGGATCATAGTATTGAAAAATTTACTAACATTTCTCTTCAATTCTAGTTTTTCTTCCATTTTTAATTTGTCTACATCAACATACCGATAGTGATAGTTGTGGTCTTTTAACCATTTTTTACCTGACTGACACCAATGGCAGGTACTGAGTGCTAGCATAAAGATGTTATTTGTCTTTTTTTCTCCATCAACTTCTACTATCTCTCCAGGTATAAATATATCTTCGAAATTCATAAGGTAATCGAGAAAACCGTTGAAATACAAATTATTAAAGATATTTGTTTTGCAACTAGTAGTTTCCTTCTATATCAAAGATTTTAACCAAGATATTTACTTTTAAATTCTTCCCAGTTGATAGTTTTAATTCCCAATTGTTCAGCATTTTCTAATTTGGATTGCCCAGCATTTTTACCAGTTACTAGAAAATCTAAATTCCTTGAAATACTTGAAGACCAGATCATTCCTTTGTTTTCTACTAGTTTTATTAAATCATCTTTAGAATGTCCTTCTACTTTCCCAGTAATATAGACTTTTAGAGCATCTTCTGCTGCTTCTTTTGGTTTTTCATAGACTATCTTTACACCATTTTTAAACAGGTTCTCATACAATGTTTCATCTGTAATTCCATTCTTGATGTTTTGTGCAGTGATGTCTGATATCCCATCAAAACTTGTTAATTTGGAAATCGTGGCATTCTTCAGTTCTTCTAAACCTTTGAAATAACTAGCTAGTTTCTTACCCATAGCCTTACCTAAGGATTCTATTCCCAAACCCGCTAAGAATAATGGAAAAGGAAGCTCTCTTGTTCCTTCTATAGACGCAAAAATCTTCTCACCATTCTTACCTAAGAGATCTACTAATTCTTTTTCTTGTAAAGCATAGAGATCAGAATAGTGTTTGACTTTTCCAGTGTCATAGAGTTTTTCTAAACTCTTTCCCCCTAGACCATCAATTCCCGTTATAGCTATCCAGTGACCTATTTGTTGGATATCTTTATCTCTACACTTATCTCCTGTACAAAGCAAATTTACTCCAGACCTTCTGGTATCAGAACCACAAGAAGGACATTTTTCAGGCAATTTGACATTACCTGTCGTATTCTTAGTTGTTACACTGATGATCTTAGGAATAACTTCTCCAGATCGTTCTACATAGACATAGTCTCCTGGTTGAGCTTCTAAATCAATCAGAAAATCTGCGTTATGCATAGTTGCTCTGCTTATCACTGCTCCAGCTACTTCTACTGGCTCTAGTTCAGCAACAGGAGTAAGCACAGAAGTTCTCCCTACTTGCCAGGTTATACCTTTCAGTAAAGTAGATTTGCCTTTGCTTTCAAATTTTAGAGCTATCTGCCATCTAGGATGATGTTCAGTAGCCCCTGCTTCAGCTCTATGAGCAGCTTCATCATATTTATAGACAACTCCATCAATCTCGAAATCAAGAGTATTTCTTGCATCTTCAACATCTTTAAAAGATTGCTCAATATTCTCAAGAGTGGGTTCATCGATTTTCAAGAAATCTGAAGCTTCAAATCCCCAAGATTGTAATATCTGTGCTTTCTGTTCCATTGTAGCATCCTCCTCCCAACCTAAAAGATCAAAAACCATAAGATGAAGTTCGCGTCCTTCCATCCCCCGAACATCTTTTTGTTTCACAGTACCTGCAGCTAAATTACGCGGATTACTATACTTTTCATCATCAAGAAGCAAAGCATTTATTCGGTTAAATTCAGAGATTTTCATATAAAGCTCACCTCGAACTTCTACTCGTTCTTGTACTGGAATAGTCTTGGGTATAGAATCAATTTTCATAACATTAAGTGTCACATCGTCGCCTAGAGTCCCTGAGCCTCTAGTGGCTGACTGAATAAGTTTTCCCTTCTTATAGACAACTTTCAATGATATTCCATCAACTTTATACCCCATCATCAAAGGGTGATCATCAGCCCAAGAAACAACTTTGTCAATTGCTTTAGCTTTCTGACAAGAAAGCATAGGAGGATCGTGAGAAACATTCCCACCCGCAGGTGTTCCAACTATGAATAAAACAGGATTATCAGGATCGATATTTCTAAGTCTATCTTCAAGACTATCATATTCAGCATCAGAAATTTCAGGTTCGCCATCATAGTATTTACGTTTATGATATAAAATAAGGATCTCTAGTTTTTTCCTTTCCTCTTCTGTCATTTCAATCACTAATCTCACAAACTTTACATTGATATTTTAAATAGTTATCGGGGACAAGAGTAAAAGAAATAGAAGTGAAAAAAGATTCATTTTTTAACATTTTCAGTTTAGTTATAAAAAAATTTTTGAAAGTAAAACCAAAGCTGAGAATCCTTATATAATTTTAAAAATTATAAACAGAATTGTAATGAAATTAGATAATCAAACAAAACAGATTTTAATAGAAAAAAATTGGACTATAGCTACAGCGGAATCTTGTACTGGGGGATTATTAGCTCATATAATCACCAATTCTGCTGGAAGTTCAGACTACTTTTCTTATGGTTTTATTACTTACTCAGATGAAGCAAAAATCAAGGAATTAAACATACCCAAAGAAATCATAGAGAAATACACTAGCTACTCTAAAGAAGTTGCAGAATTCATGGCTGAAAGTGTTCGGAAGAAAACTAAAGCAACTTTTGGTATCGCTATTACTGGTATAGCTCCTCCAGGTGATCCAAATTCATCACTACCAATTGGAACAGTTTTTGTTGGAATCTCATCAGCTGAGCATACAACACATTTTGAATTCCAATTGAATAAACATTCCAGAATATGGTTCAAGAAAAAAGCAGTAAAACATGCACTGAAGGCTTTTAGCAAAAACCAGTAAGAACAGGTAGTATTTTGGATGTTACAAAGACACATACTGAATTCAGAGTAATATATCTTACAAATTGATAATATACAATTTAGATAAGCGTTAAAGAATCTTGAAGTTTCTTTATTACAGCTTTCTTCTTCTTCTCTAAATATTTCATCTGGAAGTGGATTTTAGTTACTTCAGAATATTTTTTTAGTAAAACAATGTTCTGGAGAAGTGAAAGATCTTCATCAGCTCTTTCGTAAAGTTCTCCTAAAGCTTCTTTGAATTTTTTTGGTTTGATTTCTTCCTCAATCTCCTCTTTGAGCATTTTATGAACAAACTCAGTTGATCGTTTTTGGAAATAGGCAATAATTACACTGAGCGTAACCATTAATTTGAACTTCTTGTCCTTCATCTGTTCTTCTTCTAAGTTTGATAACTTGTTTTCATAGTTTTCATAAATTTCCTTTGTTCTAATGTTGAACTTAGAAGCTAGTTGTTTGATGAATTGTTCATCATCACCTTTAACAAATGGAGCAATGTTTTTCTTGACTATTTCTATCAAACCTTCTATTACCTCTCCACTCCCCTTTATTTTAATTCTTTGAACTGCTCGTCGATCTATAATAAAATCTCGGGATTGGTAAAATTGTTGGGAAAAAAGATAATTGACAACATCAAAAAACTCCCAATTCTCATTCCTCTCAACATCCTTCTCACCCATACTAACCCATAGTATTGAGATGTGTTCTATTTAAAAACTTTAGGCTTCAAAAATGCAGAATTATTAATCTATATTTTCGAGAATCAAATCGTTAACTTTCAGTTGAAGGTTAGTTTTTCTTCCGTCAAAAATCTCTTTTGCAAGTTTACTTATTTTAATTTCAACAGAATCATCAAATTTTGGAATTTTGATATTTGCCATTATTCGTTGAGTGAAAGAAATCCTGTGACCTCTTCTTGCTCCAGCTGAAAGATAATAATCTCGAAAGAAGTGACTATTAAGATAACCTAACAAAAAGAAAGGATCTTTTTCTGTTGGAACTATTGTTAATACATCTCCTGAAGGATAAAATGGTTTTAATGACAAACTGAATCTATTAGTTGTACTTCTATCAAGATTTGGCACAAAAATCTTTGCTGTATCTTTATAATCTTTTAGTGTTTCAAAATTCCTCAAAGCTTGCCAATGAAACCATTTCTTTTTATCTGGTAGATATCTAACACTCATACTGGTTTTGAATTCGATTAATTTCTTGTGAATGAAAGGATATTTCTCTTTCAGTTCTTTTTCTGTCGAAATTCCTTCATCTAGCAAGATATATTCAGTGTAACCTTCGGTCCAGAAACCTTTACAGTGCTTAGCTTTGATACATTTAATCAACAGTTTTTTTTCCTCTTCATTTAGTAACTGTTTTTCTTCTTTTGTAATAGTAAATGCTTTTTCGAAACCTGAAACTAATCCTACACCTATCCAAGCTACATCTTTAAGAAAATAAAAATTATTAATTGCTTTTTCAGGATAGGTCGTCCACACTATGTTTTCGTTTGAAAACAGCTCTTTTGTGTGATAATCAAATGTTGATGAACTTGTTTGTAACTTCAAAACATTAGAAGCTTCTGATCGTATTTTTTTAGGACTTAAATTGCGATCCTTTATTCTGAGTATCTTCACTTGAGAGTTAGTCTTCTGTTGAGTTTTGATAAACTTGAAAATGACTGTTTCTGGATTTTCTCCTTCAAATAAGCGAGTCTCATCTAAATCGATAATTATCTTGATGAGACCTTTTGATTTTAATTTCTCTCTAACAACCTTTGCATAAGTGTTGAAAAAAAATCCATATGGAACAATATAGATAAGTTCTCCACCTATTTTCAGGAGATCTATAGATTTCATTATAAAGGCATAATAGATGTCTGATTCTTTATTCCCAACTATTTCAGATACTTCAATTTTCATTTGTTTCGGTAATGAATTAAAGTGGCAATATGGAGGATTGCCAATTATCAAGTCGTACTTGGTGTTAGTTATCCAGCTCAAATAGTCAAAATTTTGAAAATCTAGATTTGGAAATTTAGTTTTAGAATACTGAAATAGCTCTTTATCAAGTTCTACTGCTGTTATATTTCTGTATCCAGCTTTTGTAAGTCTATCCACGAAAATTCCTTTTCCGGTACCTGAATCCACAATTGAAATATTCTTATCAGCTTTCTTATTTTCACTGATCAGTTCTATCATCAAATCTGCAATAGGTTCAGGCGTTTCTACAAAAGCAATAGGCTTATCCATTGTTTATGTACACTCAAGAGTAGAATATTGATATTACATATAAGTTCTTGCCCACAAATTTTAGAGATTCACTTGTTCTAGAAGGTCATCTATTTTACCAGGAACAGCTGAAACAAATTTGGTTACCACAGGTGGAATTTCCTTAATTCTACTAGCTAAATTCATAGCCCACATTCTTATATCAGAGCTGACTTCAGAAGCAATAACTGCAATGATTCCGTTATTAATTGCTTGAAGAGAGATACAAAAATCTTCATAATTGACATCTTTCAATCGTCCTATTTCATCTCCTTCAAGAATACTTTCTGCAAATTGTGTAATAGCCATTAAAAGTCCAGAAAGAAGTAAATCATTTGTTTTTAGTTTATCTTTTAATTTAGAATAGATTGGAATCCCAGAGTCAGAGATAATTAATACTCCTAAAACTTCAACAGGTTTCTGTCTTGATTGTGTAAGTTTCAATGATAAAAGAGATTTAAATTGTGGAAGGATAAATTCTATAATGTTCTGGCTTTGTAGATCTAAAAGACCAGTATCTACAGCTTTATTGATGCTCGTTTCGATTTTGTCTATATCACTCAAAAGATAATCAATATCAATATTTTTGCTAAGTTCTCTTGCTTTATCTAAATCTCGTATAGAATCTTCATAATCACCAGTTAAAAGACAAAGAACCGAACAAATCATTAACGAGGTAGTTAAGATCTGGTTATGGTTATTTTCAATTGCCAACTGTCTAACAGTATCAATATAAGACACTGCTAGATTGAGTGATTCTTTTTTCTCAAGTAATCTATAATACCAAAGATGAGCAACAGCAAGTTGAATATTACAGAAAAGAATAAGTTCCAAATCTTTTGTATGTTTTGCTTGTTTAAGCGAAGATTCAAGATATGCTAAAGCATTAGAGAGGTTATGATTTAGCATCTCATAAAAACCACGTAGATAATCAACTCGTGCGTTTATAGAAGGTGCTTCTAGTTGTTTTGCTAGTTCTCTAAGTTCTTTCAAATATTTCTTAGAGGAATTTAAATCTTCAATTCTGAGGTAATAATGAATTAATTCGTACATGATGAAAGCTTTGTGCATAGATTTTTCTTGTCGTTGAATCTTATATGCATGTAAGAACGATTCCTCAGCTCTTTTATCTCCAAGGAGATAATAGATATTCCCTATCTCAGTGAGATATAAATAAGGCCATTGACCGGTAGATTCTTTATAGAGATTTATTGCACGTTCCATTAATTCTTTAGATTTCTGTACCTGTCCTAATTCTAACAAAACCTCTGCTAGGTTACCTATAGCTATAGATAGCCTGTAATCGTCATTAAATTGTTCATGAAGTTCAATCAACTTTTCAAAACTTTCCATTGCTTTAATATTGTCTCCAATAAAACTATCAATTGATCCTTTAACATTCAAATAACTAGTTTGTACTTGATAAAAGTTGTATTTTTTCACATATGGGTCAATAAAATCAATTAACTCTTCAAAATCAACTTCAATTCCTGAATGCAGATACCACCAAAGTGAGTTCATGTAAGCTTCTTGTAAGCCACATTGTTCAACAAAATTGTCTGTTTCTTTGATACGATTTTTGACATAATTATGAATTTCTTTGATTTTTGCGATATCCCCTTGTTGACCATACATCCACGAACTTATTTCTGCGATATGAGCTTTCATTTCATCTGAATAATCGGTTTTGCTCTCTAGAACCTTAATTATTGATTTAAGTTTTTCAAATGATTCTTCATAATTTGTAGGATTCTCTTCAAAATAAATTATATAAGCTTCAATATAATCATGTTTTACTTTTTTAAGTAAATCAATAAAATACTCGTCTGCTTTCATTTTTTGAGTTAGATAACAACACAAACTGGCTACATTTAATCTATCTTGAACACTGTATTTTTTAGGATTTTCAAGAACTTCCTCTAAGGCAAGTGTAGCTCCTTTTCTTATCTCTTCATTTAGATTTCTTTCTTCTTGATTTTCTATATACTCCTTTAGTTTTAAAGCTAAGGAAGAAGATAATTTAGCTACGAAATCGTCTAGAAAGTCTTGCATTATCAAATATTTTTTTCTGTTCAAATTTAAACATTAAGATTCTCCTAATTGATTTTGTTTGGAAATGTATTGTATTTAATAATACGAAATAGAAACAAAAGAATTTAAATTAAGGTATAAAATCTTGAAGATAAGATAAGATTAAAAGAGGAATAAAAATGTCTGTCGAAGAACATAGAAGTATTGCTAAAGAAAAAATGAAAGGGAAGTGTGGAGTTTTTTCTGTTTGTGATGGTGCTCTCAATAAAATATGTCAAGGGAATAGTTATGGTAAACCTATAGGTTTTGGTGGTGTTGGTTCAGGAGCAAGTTTCGCGAACAATGTTGAAGCATTGAGAAAGCTCAATCTCAAGATGAGAGTGATTGGGAACAATTACACTCCAGATACAAAATATGATTTCTTTGGTCACGAATTAACTATGCCAATAATGGGTGCTTCTATTACCGGTGTAAACTCATTTGGTGGAGATAGTGTTATTACTGAACCAGAATTTTGTAAAGCAACTGTATTAGGAGCAAAAGAAGCTGGTACCATAGGATGGAGAGGTGATACTTACACTTATTCTTTTGATTTCATGCCATGTTATGATGCAATCTGTAATTTAGCTGGTGGCTGGGGTGTAAAAATCTCTAAACCACGAGCACAAGATGTCCTTTTTAAAGTTTTCAAAATGTATGAAGAAGGAAATGCGATAGCTGTTGGAACTGATGTTGACGGTTGTGGAAGTACAATTATGGCAGCTCACAACAAACCTGTTTTCCGAAAAACACCAGAAGATATCAAAGAATTAGTGAATGCAACAAAACTTCCTGTAATTGTCAAAGGTATCATGTCTGTTGAAGATGCAGTAGCAGCAACAGAAGCTGGAGCTAAAGCGATAGTAATTTCTAATCACGGAGGAAGGGTTCTTGACCATACTCTTGGAACTGCAGATGCTCTCTTTCCTATAGTCGATGAACTTAAAGGGAAAGTAAAGATCATTGTTGATGGTGGTATCAGAACAGGGTATGATGTTCTAAAAATGCTTGCAATTGGAGCAGAATCTGTTCTTATTGGTAGAGATATTGTTCGAGCAGCTGTTGGTGGAGGAGCAGAAGGAGTAAAGGTTTTCCTTGAATTCCTCCAGAAAACACTAGTTAAAGCCATGAAAATGACTAATGTAGCTTCTCTTGATGAAATAACTCGAGAGATTATTTTCAAGTAAAATTGTCTATTCAGACAATTTTCTTTTTACATTTTCAATCGAAATTGCTTCTGATTTATTGTTATCTCTCCCTACTATTGTTTCAGCCATTAGAATTGAATTGAGTATAGCTTCTTCGGTGGATTCAACAACAGCTCTAAGAAGAGATCTGAATAGTTTTGTTCTTTCGTTCACAATTTTCATAGTAAGAATAGATTCTTTGTTGTCATGGTCGATTTTGTTACTAGTTGAAAATGATATTATCACATCTCCAGAACCATGGGAACCAAAACTACCTGTTCTAGATATACCAAGAGGTGCTCTTTTAGAAAGACGACAGAGTTGTCTTGCATTAAGAGGAGCATCAGTTGCCAAGATAACCATTATCGAACCTTTTTCTCTTTCTTGTACTTTATCTATTTTATCTATAGATTTTCCTAGTATAGTTAAATCACCTTTCATACCAAAATTAGAAAGTACTAATGCACCTAAATGATAGGTTAAATTCCTATCCTCTATCTTTCTAGAAGAGCTACCTATCCCAGCCTTATACCCTAAAGCTGTCATCCCAGTTCCTGCTCCTACAGAACCTTCTTTAAAAAATTTATCAGCGTTTTTTATCGCTTCATAAACATGTTCTTTCTTAACATGCCTTCCTTGAATATCATTTAACTTCCCATCGTGACATTCTCCAACAACAACATTGATAGTTGATGTATCAATCCCGATATCAGGATTCTCTTTAATATGATAATCGATTAAAGCATTAGCAACTAGAGGAACATTAAGAGTGTTGGTTAAAGCAATAATAGATTCGATATTACCTAATTCTTGAACTTGTACAAGTCCAGTAGTTTTTCCATAACCATTAAATACAAACGCACTTGCTCGAACTTTTTCTCTATAATTATTTCCAGGATGAGGTCTAATAATTGTAACACCAGTTCTTTCTGGACCTTTACCAGGTATCAATTTCCCCTCTCCTTCTATGATAGTTGAATGCCCTACAAGTACTCCTGGAACGTCAGTAATTAAATTGAATTCTCCAGTGGGTAAAATACCAACTTGATAACCTAAATCCCTCAATCTCTTTCTTTCTTCTGTCATAATTAACAAGAATACTGAAAATATCGAGAATATATCTTTTTGCTTTTCATGTGTAACGAAAAGTCTCTAAAACTAATCTTTCATAAACTTCATCATACATTGCCACAATTGTTTCTTTAGCAATATCCCTTGAGAATTTTCTAGCTATTCTCTCCTCAGGTTTTCGTTTCTTCCAGATATTAGCAATGAGCAGATATAATAATTTAGCGAAATAGAATAGACTTAATGGAAGAGCAAGTATAACTTTGAATAAAAACAGAAAGATTTTTGCAATCATATTCAGAGATTGCTTTGCTTCTTGCTTAGTTTGTTTATCCAATTCTTCATGAGGTTCATCTGCTAAAAGTAAAGAGTTCAAACCTTTCTGAATTTCTACGAATTTAGAACCTAAATAACTCCCAGCTCTTTTTGTCCAATTCTTAGCAAATATAATTTTAAAACTATTAATTATATGCTTTCCATAAGAGTAGAAAATCATTCCAAACTCTATGAAAGGTACAACAAATCCGTAGGAGATATTTCGCAATTTTCTCAGAAATCTCTTAAAGAATTTTTCTTTTGCAAAATGATCAAGAATGTATCTATGTCCTCCCAAAGCTATGGAAAAAGCAAGTTGATTGTATTCAAGATCACTAATATGAGTCTTATATCTTTCTTCAACTTTAATAATTCCTTTTAATGCACCATTCAATAGAATTGATTTAAAGAAATCGTCAGAAACAAATTCCTCACTTAGTTTGTTTGTTACAAAAACCAATGTTTGCTTAGCTTCTTTATAACTCATAGAATTCTCTTTTGCAAATGCAGCTAGTCCAGGTTCTTTCTTCCAAGGGAAGATATAAGTCTCTTTTTGCCAGAGTAAAAGAGAAAAGACTCTAGAGAGAGAATCTTCTACCTTAGTCATATCAAGTCGGTCTTCTGTTTCTGAGGATAAAAATTCTTCATAAAGTTTCTTAGTCTTTTCAGGTAAAGAGAAAGAAGATATACTAATGATGTTAGTAAACCGTTTCTGAAGATTCCTCAAATCACCTACTAAATCGACTTTGAATTCTTCAAAGGTGGAAGCATCAACCGGAGGAGCTTCAAAGAACGAGAAACTAGCTTTTGAAGCCAGATAAGGCAAGGAAAAAAGATTTTCTATTCTCTGATAGAATGATCCCCAGCTATAAGCTCCCAACCTTATCATCCTTAAACTTGCAGCATGAAATAATGCATAAACAGGTCCAAATACAGTTGCAATAAATGAGAGCATACCCATAATAGTGGAACAAATAACTGCAGTAGCAGTTATGAGTAGCCATTGGGTAGTGGTGTCAAGTTCACTAAAACTTGGGAAAAAAGTACCAATGATATTATTAACTAAACTATTAAAATCAGTTGTCTGACTGCCTATAAGAAGAATTGAAACAGAGATTATGACAATAATAATGAGAAGGTGGTCATAGGTTTCCCCTACTCCTCGCTGAATAGGATAAGCTTTGTTGATACGGTCTTCTCTCATCTGAATTTCTTCAATTTCCTCCTCTAGTTTGACTAGTTCTATTTTCTCTTGACTGGAAAAAAGATTAGAAGCATAAACTAGATATCTTCTCCAAAGATTAAGGATAGGAACAAGCTCTCGTAATCCTCTAGGGATTATTAATTCATAAATATATAAAAGAAATTTAGCAAGAACTACTGCGACATATAAAATAGCTCCAGCAATCCAGAGAAAGGGAGTAAGAATAGCAATCAGAATCTTACTAAATATTTTTTTCATTGATAGTAAAAGCTAAATAGCATATATTTTTAATTTTGTGATACAGAGAAAAGAAAGAAAAGAGAAGCTAATATTTTATTCTAGGATCGATAAACACATACGTGATATCCGTAAGTAAACGCGCTACAAGGAATAAAAATGGGAAAATGGTGTTCGTAGCCATCATCATAGGAAAATCTCTAAAGAGCGCTCCTTGTAAGAAATACGTACCTAAACCAGGCCAGCCAAAAACGGTTTCTATCATGACACTACCCGATAGTAATCCTGGTAGAGAATTACCTACGATCGTGACTATGGGTAAAAGTCCATTTCTAAACGCATGTTTGTATATTACTCCCCTCGATTTTACTCCTTTTGCCTTTGCCGTTGTTATATAATCTTGTCTCAGAATCTCTAAAAGTTGTGATCTAATCAAACGAGCCATGAAAACGAGATGTCCGAGGGTTAATGCTAGTGTTGGCAATATCAGATACTTGTAGAAATTCTTGTTTAAGAGTAGTGGTTTTACAAACGCATCCTTATTTGTTACTCCTGTAAAATTGAACAACTCAAAAGATAGATACATAAACAATTTTGCTATCCAGAACAGTGGCATTGAGTATCCTAGTAGCATTGCTACTGTAAGAGTTCTATCCCAGAACGAATTTCTTCTTGTTGCTGACACTACACCTATTGCTGTAGACAAAACTAGTGATATAACGAATGATAATATATTTAGAATAAGTGTATATGGAGCGTGATCACCGATAATTTTCGCTATTGGTACCCCTTGTCCTGCTTGAGTATAATACCAACTTTCCCCGAAATCAAATCTTAACAAATGGCTAACATACAAAACATATCGTTGAAACCAAGGCACTGTATATAATTCTTGGTCTAACAGTCCCATTTCTATTGCTTCTTTGTTATACGCCTGATTATAACAATCTGCTGATTCACAATGAATTAAACCTATTCTTACAACTACAGGATCTCCTGGTGCTACATTAATCAGAGTGAAATTCATCAACGTTATACCTAACATTACAGGTACAATGTATAATATTCTTCTTACAATAAACCCTTTTAATGACAAATTACCACTCTGACCTTATTAGCATAATTCTTACTCAAACATTTAAGTTTGTTTCTATGTGTAGAAACTTCAAACAATCCGAGTTATGAATAATTATTCATATCCAAAGATTTATTAAATTAAATAGACAAACACATTTGATGGTTCAGCAACGAAAAATTCCAAGAAACTGCATAGATTATGAAGGACAAGTATTCAAACCAGTTTCAATTCCTTTAAAAGATTTGGAACAGATGAGGTTAACTAAGGAAGAGATTACTGCATTACATCACGCAGATTTTCTGGGTTTAAAACAACAGGAGGCAGCTGAAAAGATGGGAATTTCACAAGCTTCTTTTAGTCGAGAACTCGCTTCAGCTCATCAAAAAGTCGCAAAAGCATTTTTTGACATTAAAGCTCTTCTCTTTGAGGATCCATCAGAACAGTCAAGTGATTAACTATGAAAGTAGCTATACCTAGTTCTTCTAATCAAGAAGATTCTATAATGTATGAGAGATTTGGCAGATGTAATTATTTCTGTATATACGATTCTGAATATGATACACTGGATTTTATTACCAATCCAGCTGTAAATGCTCGTGGAGGAGCTGGATTTCAAGCTGTAGAATTCCTCCTTAACAATGATATTGGAGCAGTCATTGTTCCTCGGTTAGGACCTAATGCGGAAGGAGTTTTAAAGCGAGGTAAAGTTGATATCTTCCAAGGAGAGAATATTCCAGTCAAAGATTTGATAGAAAAATGGAAAACCAATTCTCTAACTAAAATTTAGGTGATAAAATGAAATATGCAATTCCAATTGATACAAATAATGATTTAGATTCTATTGTCGGTCAACACTTCGGTCATGTTCCCTTCTATGCTATCTGGGATCAAGATTCTGATGAGCTTAACATAGTTGAGAACCAAAGCAACCATAAAGGTGGTTCAGGATTACCTATGGAATTCTTAGCCTCACTTTGTGATGGAGTTTTACTCAAAGGAGCTGGATCCAAAGCTGTAATGTTAGGAAAGCAATTAGGCTTAGATGTTTATATGGGTGCTGAAGGTACTGTGAAAGACACTATTCAGAAATTCATCAATGGTGAGCTTTATGCAGCAACCAAAGATGATGGATGTAATCATTGATTGAAGGCAAATTTATGCAAATAGCCATAGTATCAGGCAAAGGTGGTACTGGAAAGACTACTGTTGCTGTAAGTCTAGCTTTATCTATAAAGGATACTCATCTTCTAGATGCCGATGTTGATGAACCTAATTGTGCGTTGTTTTTAGGATTAGAGACAAAAAAAGTTGGTTCAAGTGAGATTCTGATTCCTGTAATTGACAAACAAAAATGCACTCTTTGTGGAAAATGTAACGAGAGTTGTCAATATAATGCACTGATTAAACTACCAGAAGAAATTTTACTCTTTGAAAAAATGTGTCACGGATGTGGTGTTTGTTCATTTGTGTGTCCTGAAGATGCAATCTCTGAAACTCCACGAGAAATAGGGAAAATATACGAGGGGAAGAACGACAACATTCTATTCCATTTTGGAGAGTTAATTGTAGGTGAGGAACTTACTACTCCTGTGATTAGCAGATTAAAAGAGGAAATTAGAGATGGAAGTAAGTTTGTTGTAATTGATTCACCACCTGGTTCTGCTTGCTCTATGGTGGAAACAGTTTCTGATTCTGACTATATTATTCTAGTAGCTGAACCTACTCCTTTTGGACTCTCTGATATGAAGATCGTTGTTGACACTCTTCGAGTCTTAAAAAAGCCATTTGGTGTAGTGATTAACAAACACGGTATTGGTGATGACAAATTAGAACAATTCTGTAGAGATGAACAAATTCCAGTTTTGATGAAGATCCCTTTTGATCTTGAAATCGCACATAACTATTCATCTGGTAAACCTTTAGTTGAAGCTTTTCCGAAATACAAAAACGAATTTCAAGTTCTTCAAACTAAGATTAAGGAGTTGATAAAATGAAAGAAGAAGATGTCAGACAAGTTACCATCATTTCTGGTAAAGGAGGAACCGGCAAAAGTTCATTGATTGCAGCTCTTGCTAGTTATCTTCAAGATCACATAATTCTTGCAGATGCAGATGTAGATGCAGCTGATCTTTATCTGATATTTACACCTTCAAAAACTGTAAGTTTTGATTATTATGGCTTACAGAAGGCTTTCATTGATGAAGAGAAATGCATAAAATGTGGAGATTGTAAAGCTTATTGCCGTTTTGATGCTATTACAGACAATTTGACTGTCAATCCAACTAAATGTGAAGGATGTTCGCTTTGTTATCATGTTTGTTCTTTTGCTGCAATAACCATGAACGATGTTGTATCAGGTCAGTACTTTATCTCTAGTACAAGAATTGGTGAGATGGTTCACGCTAAATTAAATCCAGGGGAAGAAAGTTCTGGTTTACTAGTCGCAGAAGTACGTAAGACTGCAAAAACTGTTGCTGCTAAAAATAACAAACAGCTAGTGCTTATTGATGGCTCTCCTGGTATTGGTTGTCCTGTTATAAGCTCACTTACAGGAACTAACTTTGCAATTGTTGTAACTGAACCAACTCTCTCTGGTTATCACGATTTAGATAGAATACTTCAACTTCTTAAGCAATTTAAAATCCCAGGTTTTATTGTTATTAACAGATCAGATATTAACGAAGAGATAGCACGAAGTATCCAAGATGAGTTTCATGATACTTATCCTATTATAGGTAAAATCCCTTATAATTCAATTTTCGTGAAAGCTATGCTAGAGAAGAAATCGATAATGGAAATAAAATCAGAAGAAAAAGAAGATAAAGATATTCAATCTACAATAGAAAGATTTGGTGATCTTATTCTCGAAAAATTATCGATAAAAGATTAACTTTATAGGTTAGCTTTCTTCTGCTAGCTCATGAACCACACTGAAGCATATTTTACAGGTGCTAAGAACTACCAGATATTTTATCAGAGTTGGGTACCTGATAAACCAAAAGCTGTTGTTCAGATTATTCATGGTGCCTTTGAACATATAGGTAGATATCAACATTTAACAGACTATTTAGTTTCTCGCAATATTGCAGTTTATGGCAATGATCATAGAGGACATGGTAAAAGTGAAGGGAGAAGAAATCATTGTGATAGTTTAGATGATTTAGTTGATGATTGTTACATATTAACTCAAATTATTCAAAAAGAGCAGAAAGGTGTGCCTATTTTTGTAGTAGGACACTCTATGGGATCATTTGTTGGACAACGATTTGCTATCAAACATCAAGAGGATTTGAAAGGATTGGTTCTTTCTGGAACAGGTACTAAAATACCTCCATTACCACCTTTACTAATGATTATTGCACGTATATTGGTGAAAATTTGGCCAACATTCAAAGGACCATCAGGACTTATTCCAGAGGAAATTTCTTCAGATCCAGAATCAGTAGAAAATTATGTCAATGATCCATTAATTAACTATAAAGAAGCTTCAATTAAATATGGTTTGAATATGGTTTATAATTATAAAGACATAAAAAATAAGATGTCAACTATCAAAATACCTGTCTTAATCCAAAAAGGCGACCAAGACAAAATGGTTATACATCTAGATGAACTAATTGAAGATCTAAAACAAACTGATTTGACAGTGAAAATCTATAAAGATTCAAAACATGAAGTATACACTGAAGTGAAAGCAAAAAGAGAGGAAGCTTTTTCCGATCTCTTTGAATGGATTAACTCTCATCTTTGATTGTTTCATCTTCAGGACTTGAGTATTCCTTTATAAGAAGACCATCACCAGCATTGATTTTTGCTTCATCTTTTGGAAAGAAGAAGTATTGTCCTTTCTTTCTAACTGCTAAAATTTGGAAGAAATCATCAGTATATTCAGCTTCTTTGACAGACAATCCGACGTAAGGAGAGTCTTTAGTAACTAGGATATAGTTTACAGCTTCTGAAGAATCATCAACTACATCTTCCAGTAATTCATAAGGTTTATGTCTTTTAGTAACTCCAAAAGCGATTTTATTTGCTGCATCAGCTATTTCTTCAAATGAATCAGCCATTCTGAGATAACCCATTAGAGTACTATCTCCGATTTTATTTTGTTTATAGAGCTTTAATACTTCTTGAATTATCTCATATTGTAGTTTATCGACTCTATCTTCAGTCTGCATAATTAGATTTTTCACGTTTGGTAAATCTTCTAATGCAAAAAGATATGCTAAATCAACAATTAGCTCAGAAGATTCTTTCATTGTAACAAGTAAATCTTGATGATACTTCAGTTTCTCTACTTCTATCTTTCTAGTATCATCGATAATATTTTCTCGGGCTTTATCTACTGAATCAACTCTACCGTTAGCTAATTCTATAAATTGGTTAACATTTTCTAAAGGTCCTCTAAAAATCAGTAAATCACCACACTTCATGATTTCTTTATAATCCAGTAAAAGACCTTCATTAGGTCGAATTATAGCAGCTACATCTACTCCTAACTTATCGTGAATATCAGCTGTAAGCTCCGAAGTACCACAAAGAGGAGATTGTGCTTTTAATTCAACTAAATCTACTAATTGATCTAAATGCTGTTGAACTATTTTTATTTCATCTTCGATATGTATGTCCATTAGAACCAAAGAAGCTATGTCAGCTGCACTATCTGAGATAAGATTATTTGCTTCTCCTATAATATAATAGATTCGCAACTCTTCTGCTTGATTCAAACTTTTAATCGAGACGGATAGTCTATCGAGAAGGTTTTTGTATAGACTATCGATTTTTTCTTCTAAAACAAGCACTTGTTTTGCTAATAATTTATCTGAATATAGAAGCGATGCAAAAGCTAAATCAACGCAAATTTCTGAGAGCGTTTTCATTTCAATTAAAATATCTTTTACACTTATAGGTTCATTGTCGCTCATTTCTGATCGAACACTCTTTCATAGATTTATTTCCTCAATCAAATATCAAGTTTTCGCTTTTAGAGGAAGAAGATAAAGACTTAAAACGAGAAATAAATAGTGTTGTTATGTATAATCAAGAAGAAGAGAAAAGGGGGATTTACTTCGAGAAAAATGAAGTACTTTCTCTTATTGGTATTTTCTTTCTTGGTTTTTCTACTGCAATGTTTCACCTTATGCGCCAATTTGGCTAGCAAGAATCTTTGAAGTCGATTCTTATTAATATTAGGTTTTGCAGCTATAATTCCTAATTTTATAATCATAATAGGTACAACTGTATAGGGAATTGCAGTTGATAGATTTGGTAACAAACCCTTTGTGCTAACTGGGTTATTAGGTTCAGCTATTATGTACTTTACTCTTTTATTTATCAATAAAGCTGTTGTTAGGTTATGCCAATATTTGCAATGATAACCTCGATTTTTCCATTATTATTTTCAGGAGTGTTATTCATTTATCTGACAAAGAAAAAAGTATTGTTCTGAAAAAATTTAAGAGGTATAAAAATTACTGGTCATTAGTGACCAGCAGTTTAAAATCAAGTGACCAATCATAATTATAAATAGAAAACACAAAGAGGTTTAAAAAAAATGAATATTGATGAACTCGGAGAAAAACTTGGTGAAGAAATCGAGAAAAAAATTAAGAAGGAAAAGAAAGATAAAGAAGATCCTGAAGAGATAAGAGAAATTCTCTCGGTTGTAGGTTCTGAAGTTCCTGCATTAATCAAGAACATTTTCACTGCATTGTATGATCCTGAAATTGCTTCAAATTATGGAAAAGGTATAGTAGCCTTATATGAACAATTGAAAGATAAAGGTATACCAGAGGATATGCTTAAAGAAATTGTTATGAATTTCTCTAAATCATTTGATGTTGTCGGTAAAGCAATGAAAAATATCAATGTCGATAGAAAAGATGAAGACGATTAGAAATAGCAGTAAGGTGTAATAATGTCAAGTAAATTTTGGAATGTTCTTGTGATTACCTATTACATCTCTTATCTATTTCTAATTATACCTCCTTTAGCTTTATATTATCTTTTTGCAAATGGGTACAGAAGAAGAAGAAATAAGAGAACTGTAAGTAAAATTCTTAAAAAAGGAGGATTACCTAAAGAGCTCCAAAAAGGGATTAGACAATCATATAGGGATCAGCTTAAAACTTTTAAAATAATTAACTTGGTCAAAAATAGCAAGGGGATAAAAGGCTCTAAAGATGAGGATAAAACTAATTTCGCTGGTTTTTTTAAATTCACAACGTCATAAGTGATTTCTATGTCTGAGGATGAACAAAATTTGGAGGAAAGAATTGCAGATTTAGAGGAAAAGATAAACTATGTTATCCTTCAGATTAACAATCTTCAACATAAAGTTTCAGATAGTAATCCTGAATTAAAACAGATGATGAATCTATTACAAATATTAACTTCAACACTTCAGATTTCTAAAGCTCCTTTCACCATACTTAATCAAACTTTTTCTTTAAATGAGCGGATACACCAAAGATTCCCGGAACTCAAATATGACAATATTTCCAAAGTTATTGTAGATATTCTAGGTAAAAAAGGTAATTTGAACATTTCACAGCTAACTGAACAAGTTCGAAAAGAAAGAGGTTCTGCTTCTAGAAGGATAGTAAGAGAGAGAGTGGACATACTTATAGATTCAGGAATTATCCGTGAAGTTGATCATGGTTATGGAAGACAGATTGAACTTATAGAACCTGAGGAAGAAGGAGAAGAATAGAGATTATTTCCAAACATTCTTCATAACTCGCAGAAAATTTTTATGTGTGATTTTTTCAAGATCTTGTTTACTATATCCATTATTCTCTAAGTGGTCTAATAGAACTGGAAAATAACTAACATCTTTGACTACTTCTGGTACTGTTGCACCATCATAATCTGAACCAAAGCTCATGTGATTTATCCCTACTAAATCGACTATATGATCAATATGCTTTCTCATATCTTCAAGTTCAATTTCTTCAGGTTTTTTTTCTGAATGCAAAAACGATACACAGAAGTTCAATCCTATAGTACCATCTTTTTCAGCAATTGCTTGGATTTGGTCATCCTTTAAATTACGAAAATGTGAACAAATTGCAAAAGTATTACTATGCGAAGCTATAATAGGTTTCTTTGTTGTTTCAATTACATCCCAGAAAGATTTTTCGTTTAAATGACTCACATCAATTATGATTCCTAATCTATTCATTTCCTCAACTAAATCTCTTCCTTCATCAGTTAAACCTCGTTCTAAATTAAATCCTTCACCTGTTCTAGGATTGAAAGTGACACCTGTAGCAAAACGATTCACATTAGACCAACTCAAACCTATACTTCTTAAACCAACTCTATAATAATTACGTAAAGCCATTAAACTAGAATCTAATCCTCCTGAACCTTCAAAATGAAGAATAGCACCAACTTTATTTTCTTCTATACTTTTTTTAAAGTCTTCAACTTTCTTGATATGCATAAGTTGGTTATCTGGATTTTCTATAAGTTTAAACCATTGATCAATACCTCTTAAAATATCAAAATCACTCCAACTTGGAAAAATTGCAAAAAACGCTGCTTCAACTCCACCTTTTTTCATACGTGGTAGATCAACATGTCCTCTATCAGATTCATTCGCAAATGTACGCATTTCTCTCATTAATGCCCATAATACGTCTGTGTGTCCATCGATAATCATTCAAAAATAGGTTAAACAATTTAATTAAAAACTTTCTTGATAACTTAGAACAATCCTAGCCTTTTTAGTACGTATAGGACTGATAAAGTAGTAGCTACATCAAATTCTTCTCCATCTTCAGAATCCCATCTTCCATCACTTAACTGTCTTTGCGCGAGTACATCTATAAGTTTAGAAACCCACTCATGATTAAGAAGATTTGCGTTGATAAAACTTTCAATCATCCAAACTATTGAAGAAGACGGGTAATTTTCTAGTTGGAAAGTATGAAGCATTTCCAGCCCTCTTCGGGAAATACTGTCCTCTTTTCCCTTGATTTTAATAAAGGAAGGAATCGCATTCCACAAAGCATGTGAGTAACTTTTAAATCCAGTATCATCCCTCCAGTTTCGTGATAAATAAACGATACAATTTTCAATAATTCCAGCATATTTTTTATCTTTCAAACCAATTAAGAAATTCAAAACAATAGATGTACAATAAATCTGATTTGGTTTGGTTCCAGGTGTTTCCCAAGGTTCATAATCGAAATTTTTTATACTAATAGGTTCTTCAAAAAATCCTTCTTCATTCTGATTCTGGAGGAGGAAATGAACAGCCTTATCAAGAAATTCTTTAACTATCTCTGTTTTTTCAAGTATCAGAAAATCCTTGAAAAAAGTTATCGTTGGACCTATAGTACTAATACTATCTTTTCTCATCTTAAAAGGGATTCCACCATCAGAATTTTGTAATGTTAGATATTCAGCAAGTTTATTCATCGTATTGGAATTTTCATTCAATAAAAGAGATAGTTTGAGTTTATCTATGTCTTTCCCCTTTTCTCTGATAAAATAGATTGCTTTATCAATATCGAAAGAAACCTCTTGCATCAATAAATATAAACAACAATAGTTCTTAAACCTAATGTGAATTTACATCAGTTGAGTTTCAATTTCTTTAACATTTTTTCTGCTGCTTCTTTTTTTGCAGCTTTTCGATTTTGTCCTTTCCCAATAGTACTGATGGTTTTATCTTCAATTATGACTTTACATTCCATATGGAAAACTGGTTCATGATCACTTCCTCCTTTTTTGATCAAACTATATTCGGGAAGATCAAGATCTTCTTTTTGAAAAAATTCTTGTAATATATTTATGGGATTTTTTTCGCAAATAGTGAGTTTCAGAATCTTTTCTCTTCCTTCTTCGTTTTTCAAATCTTCTTTAAACTGATGAAGATTTTTCTGAAAGATTCTTCTGAAAAACTCTCTAGCTACATCAAGTCCTTCAGAAAGATAGAAAGTGCCAAAAATTGCTTCTACTACATCCTCTAAATCTGTTTCTGCTACTTGATACTTTGATTCTGTTCTAAGATATTTTGCTATTTTCAAATCTTTTCCTACTTCTGCAAGAGCATTTGTTCTTACTAATAATGATCGAAGTTGAGACATCAAACCCACTTCCTCATCAGTTTCTTTAAATAGCCATTCTGCTGATAATAAATCTAATACAGCATCACCTAAAAATTCAAGTCTTTCAAAATCTTTAGCATCTGGATGTTCTGCTTTTAGATTTGGATGAGTAAATGCTTCTAGCAGTAGATCTTTATTTATTTTCCAGTCCAAAATTATTCCATTTTTAAAATCTATTTTATTGGTTTTAGACATGTTGAGAAATTATCTATAATAGAGTTTTTAAATTCATTCATAAGTAGTAGTAAAATGGAGTATTATAATCCAATAACTGAATTAGAATGGGCATATGGCACTTGGGGAGGTAAAATACTTGTTGAAGATAAAGAACAAGAATCTCATTTAATAATCAGTTCCATAGGTTCAGGAATTATTGAATTTAATCTAACAACGAGTAAAAATGATATTAAGTATCAACTTGAAAAAAATATATTTTTCTATGATAAAACAAATGAAATAGCCAAACTCTTTTCTTTTAATTCAGAAGGTTATATCGAATTCTCTGACATTTCAATTAAAAGTAAAAATAAGCAAACAGAGATTCTAAGTAATTTTTATTCAGGATATAACTTACCTCCAAACATCAAAATAACAAAAAAATGGCGTTTCTTTAAAAATCCTAAACAATTATTCTGTGAAGTTAAAATGGGAAAAGAAGAAAAAACAGTTGTATCAGCAGAATTACGTTTTTTAGGAAGATAAATCTATTTAAATTTCTTAATGAATAGGTAAGTTTGCATTGAAATAATCATAAAGATTATTAGAGTTGAATACATATTAAAACTTGATAACGATTGCCTAGAGATTTCAAATTATTTTATGGAGAAAAAGTGCCTGATGAGATATCAGACCATGTTGAAAGGCACTTAAACGACACTTTTGGAATTCATTTTAGGTCAGTCGGACTTCGATTACCCAGTCAAATTTCTTGGGTTGCTACGGCTAATGCTTATGATGCAAAAAGCTTAATTGCTAATATTAATGCAGATAGAATCAACTTCTGTATGTGGCTGATTGCTTATCCTATTGTAGTGAATGGAAAATCTGTCTTCGGATATGCTGAACCTCTTAATGGTGCTGTTATCTCTACCACAAAAATGGCTACAAGAACTTTAATTGCTAAAGAAGTTGCTCATTTTGTTGGTATTGTCTTAGGGTTAACCAATTGTAAGAATAATTGTTTAATGACAGAAACTGAAAGTTTTGAAAGGTTGGTTCAAAAGCCTTCTTATTTATGTGATTCATGTAAAATTAGATTTCAGAAACTTAAAATTAGGTATATGTAATCTGCCATACTTGATGTACCAAAGTTTTTGAATAATATCTTTATCTTAAAATTAAAGCTATTCAGGAGAAAGTAATGAGTATTCTAGCTTACCTTGAGAAAATTCTACATAAAATCGACAAAGTGTTGTTGAACCAAGGTTATACGGAAGATGAATTACATCAAGAAGGATTTCGAATTCTTGGAGAATTATATTTACTCAGTAGTTTGGAAAGAAATGGTTTGTTAAATGCAAATGATAGTTTTCAAAATAAGCAGAAAGAAGTCGTAAATTCTTTTCCAACGATCTTATCAGGAAAAATAGATACTTTATGCAGTAGTGCTTATGATGATTTACTTAAGCTTAGAGAAAATTATCAAAAAGATTCTCAACTAGATATTCTTGGATCTTTATATCAGAATGTTCTTACAAGATGGTATATCCAAGATCAAGGGATTGTTTTTACACCTGTACCAATTGTAGAGTATATACTATCTCAAATAGACTTTCAATTAAATTCATTTCAAAAAGATGAGAATATAATTGATTTATCATGTGGTTCAGGAATTTTTCTTCGTAAAGCTGCAGAGAACGCAATTAAAAGTGCTATCTTTAAGAATGAAGAATATAATTTTATCCAAGAATACGTAAATAAAAACATTATAGGTTTTGATATTGATCCTGATGCGATTTTTATTTCTCACATCAGTTTAACAGATCTTTTAATAGAAAAACTAAAACAAAATTACTCATTAGATATTAAATTTAATCCTAAAATTTTCCAAACAAATTCTTTAGTTGAGAATGATAAAAATGATACCTTAGAAGTACAGAATCTCAAACATTCAAAGTTTAATTATGTAGTTGGTAATCCGCCTTATATAGAATCCAAAATTATGGATGAAGAAACTAAACAAATATGTATTCAGCATTTTCCTGAAGCAGCTAGGGGTCATTTTGATGTTTATTCATGTTTTCTATCTTTAGGAACAAGAGTATTAACGAAGGGTGGAAAATTAGGTTATATTATTCCAAATAAATTTCTCAGCTCTAACTATGCTAGAAAACTAAGAGAAAAATATCTCTCTTCAAACTGTATTTCTCAGATAGTTGATTTATCACATAATGGTGTATTTCAACCTGCAGTATACCCTATAATTTTGATAATAGATAATCAAAATACTTTAAAAAATAGCATCAAAATTTCTCGAGCAAAAAGCCTTAACGACTTATCTCTTGATACTTTTTCTCATAACACAAAGATCGTAAAAACGAGTAATTTTCTTAAAACTTATAATAAAACAATTTTCATCCTTGAAAATCCAATATTAGATATGGTAAACAGGATTTTCTCAGCGAGTTCTTTGACTTTAGGTGAGTTAGTTAGATTTCGGTGGGCAATTTCGTTTCATAGAAAAGGATTGCGGGAATTGTTTGTATCAAAAGTCCCTCGAGGACACTCTCCTGTTAAATTTCTTGGGGGTAAAGCTTTTGGAGGAAATAGAGAAATCAATCGTTATAACTTAAATTGGAAAGGTTATTGGATTGATTACGACCATAAAAAAGCAAAAAGTGTTAGGAATAATTTTCCTGATTATGAGTATTTTAAAAAAGAGAAAATTATAATTTGTCAGCATGCATTAAGAATAAGAGCAACAGTAGATTATGAAGGATATGCATGTAAAGATATTTTTATTATTGGGCATCTTACAAAGAAATCAAGAGAATTAAGGATTAGTCTAGAATACATCCTAGCGTTACTAAATTCAGAACTATATAGTCATCTCTATTCAAATATGTATTCTAGTACAGAAATTATGGGTAAATATCTTCACTACTTACCAATGTATCTACATGATCTTCCCGTAATAAAACCTACAGAAAGCGACATTGTATATCTAGAAAGTTTGGTGAAAAAAAGATTACAACAAGCAAGTGATGAGTTCTCCTCAATTGATGAAGAAATTGATCAGAAAGTCTATGAAATTTACAATTGTAGCAAAGAAGAGATAGAACTAGCAAAAAAACATATAAAAGAATATCTAGTGAAATAAGTGAGAGAAATAAAAACATCTGAACTTGGTTGAGTTTATGTCAAAAGAGAGTACCGATGAGGTGATAAGTTCTTTTCAGGAGTTCATAAATAATCACCCAAAGCTACAAAAATCCTATGAAATCACCCGTTCTTTCCTTCATCGAAAAAGTACGGAAGGTAGCGAAGCTTTTAGAGAAAGTATGAGTAAAACTTGGTTTTTTACCCGAGAGAATATTATTCCTTATTTTGCTCCTCTTGCTTTCATCTTTCTATTATTTTATTTCATATTTTTATACCCATTTATCAAACTATTTACTTGGTTATATCGAATTCTTTTACCTCCTAAGTTTCGTAATAATTTAAAGAAAGTTTCATTTATCATTATTGCAGGTTTATTTACTTTTGTGTCAGTTGTAGGAAAGATACTTTTAGTTATTTATGATATCTTAGTTCCAACAGGATTACGAGAACTTGTACCTCTTCTTCAATTGTACAGAAAATATGTGTTAGTTATTTCAAATATCTTATCTGGAGAGAAATCTCAAGAGATTATGGAAGTATCAGAAGAGCTAGATGAATTGATGCTAAAAGAACAAAAAATGATAAAGAATTATCCTATTAGAAGAGGAGTAGGTGAGGTCATCAATTTAGCTGTTACTCCTTTGGTATTTATAGCAATACCTACTCTTATTGTACGTATTTTTCGAATAGGTTATGCAACACTATTCTTTACTATAGATAAACTTTCAACTCTTGGTCCTCTAGGTCCTCATAATTATCTAAGGTACTTTGATTTACTCAGATTGATTCAGGATTTAACAGGTTTAGGACCTATCTATTCTGTAGCTTTATTTGGTACTGGCTTACTTCTTGCAAGTTGGATCGCAACCATATTTGGACCAATTTATGCAGTATTTCACAGCTGTAGTGTTACCTTGATGAGGTTTGGATCATATCGTTGGGCTAATATTTACCAAAGTCTAGAAAATTTCTTTTCTCTTCCTTATTATGCTGCAAAATCATCTTTCAGTTTCTTTGATGCTCCTCCGATATCAATCGAAACGTACAAGGATTTTAAATTGGTAATTGAGGATGAAGTAGATACGATAAAAGAGAAAGTTCAATCACTTATTGTTTTAGATAGTGTTAAAGTCCCTGAACGTTCCAAAGAGATGTTAGAAGATCTTTTAGGGAAAGCTGAATTGACTTTAAATGAGCTTGATATTTCACGAATAGAACAAGAAACAGCTCGAACATTTGCACTTCTTATTTGGAGTAAAGAAGCATCAATTTTTCCTTGGATATCAAATGAAGCTAAAAGCACATTCGCTAAACAAAATGATATGTCTGTTGAAGAAGTAGGAAAAGCTTTTAGTTTGATTCTAAAGAAAATTGATGAAGGGTATCTCACAGATGATCTTTTTTCGTCTGTTTTAATAACCGGAGCTTTGAAAGGTATTAACGATCAACAAAAGAAATACAAACAGCTATTAGATGATATCGAATATAACAAACTAGCTATTTCCTTAGCTCTAGGAGCAAGACAATATCTAAAGGATCAATTTGCAAAAAAACCTTGGTATAAGAAAATTGGAAAGAAGATTTTAATTTCATTAATTGCTCCTTTTATGCCTTTAGCTGTTATAATTCTAGCATTTTATAACTATTTCAAACACATAATTTTGTCAACATTAAAAGCAATCATTGCTTTAGGAACAACCCGTGTAGGTCGTTTTATTTCTAGAAGATTTCTAGAAATTCGTGATACCATCATAACTACTTTTGACACAGTATCTTCGATGGGAAAAGAATTTAGCTTCAAAGAAGATTTGAACATAGATTTTAACAAGGCTCTCAAAATAACTGGAAAGATAATATTTAGACTAATCTTTTTTGTACCAGTACTTCTTTATTCTCTTTACAAAACAATAAGAAGATTATTTTACAGGATCTTTAAAAGGAGAAGTGAGGAGGAAGGGATGAGAAGAAGGTTTGAAAGAGAATTAGCAAAAGCATCTCTTGTGGCAATGTATCAAGAGATTTATGATAAAATGTTAATCTCAGACTTATTAATTACAGATTAAATAGTGATACTTGCGGAACATTAAAATTCTTTTAAGAAAATGTTTTTCAATGTCTTCTAGTGCTAATGTCAATCAAGCAGATGAAGAAATAACTGAAAAAGAAGAAGAGATAAACAAAGAAGTATCTGAGGGAACTGGAGAAGAGGAGGAAAAATTTCAAAGTAAAAAGAAAGGCAAATTTACCTTTACAATTCTTTCTGTAATAATATCAATTGTTTCTATTAGCACAAAATTCATGATAATTATTTATGATATTTTCATCCCAAAAGCACTTCGTGAATATGTTCCTTTTCTAAATATGGTTCGTAAAATTGCTTTACCCATTTCAGAGATACTTGCAGGAAAGAAATCAAAAGAAATAACTGAGGTAACAAATGAACTTGATGAATTGGATATTCAAAAAGAGAAGGTAATGAAAGCCTATCCTCTTCGAAGAACTATTGGGCAAGCGATAAGTATGGGTGTTTCTCCTCTTATTCTAATTGTAATTCCAACTATTATTTGGGGTGACACTTTGATCGACAAAATCCAACTAGCTCTTAATATACCAGAAGATTATCAATGGGTAATTTTTCTGCTATTGGGAACTATTATGTTGATTTTATCATGGATTGTAACCGTTTTCGGACCGTTTTATGTTATTTTTCATAATTCGAGTAAATATATGCTAAAATTAGGAGCTTACAGGTGGGCAGCCATATTTCAAGATTTAGAAAATCTATTTGCTATCCCTTATTTTACTGCTAAATCTTCGTTTAGTTTTTTTGATGCACCTCCAATCTCAAGTGAGACTCTAGAGGAATTTAAACTAGACATTAAAGACGAAGTAGAAACAGTTAAAGAGAAAGTGGAAGGATTGCTTGCACTCGACACGAAGAATGTTCCTGATCGATCAAAAGAACAGCTTGAGAAACTCCTGAAGAAAATAGAGATCCCATTGGAAAAATTAGATTTATCCAAAGTTAAAGATAGTACTGCTAGAACATTTGCATTATTAATCTGGTCTAAAGAATCATCTATTCTTCCCTGGAGAAGACAAGATGCGTTAGAGAAATTTGCTGAAAGAAATAATCTAACTAATCAAGAAGTCAAGGAAGCTTTCACTCTCTTAAACAAAAAGAGAAAGGAAGAAGGTATATCTGAGGAAACTGTCAAGTCAATTCTTGTTACAGGAGCACTAAAAGGAATTGAGAAACAAGAAGAGAAATATGAACAAATAATGACAGATATTGAAGCTAACAAACTAGCCATTTCTTTAGCATTAGGTACAGAACAATATTTAGAAGACCTTTACTCAACACTTCCATTATTCTTAAAGATTCTAAAGGAAATTAGTTTTTCAATTTTAGCCTTTTTAATGCCATTTCTGCTTATAATTATAGCAATTTTACTTTACATCAAACATGTCATCTTTACTCTGTTCAAGACATTATTTTCAAAAGATACCTTAAGGATTCATAGATATATTAAGAAAAGATATAAAGAAATCAAAAACACACTAGAAGAAACTTATCAATCTGTAAAAGAAAAAGGTAAGAAATTCAATTTCAAAGAAGATGTCGATATCGATTTCAAAGGCTTTTTCAAGAAAATTGGAAAAGGTTTCTTGAAACTTATTCTCGCTCTTATTAAATTAGCAATTCTATGGCCTTTATGGAAATCACTCTATATTCGTATAGCTAAACTTGTTGCAAATCGAAAACCAGAAGCAAAGATGAGAAAGATGTTTGAGAAAGAGCTCACAACAGAATCGTTGATTTTCATGTATCAAGAAGTATATGATAGATTAATTATTCAATAGATTTTTCTTCTGTTACTCAATTTTAGAAAACAAAACTTAAAAATGGATTACCTATCCGTTGGTTCACTAATATTATTACATAGGGTGAAGAATTGACTATACAAGATCCACTTAAAGGGCAGAAATTTGGTCCTGCTATTGTATCTCTAGCTAATGCAGCTCGAGCTTTTGATGCTCCTGTACGTTATCCAATTTTATTTAACTCACCAAACGCTTTTACTTCCCCATGGGGAATGCCTAGAGCTTCTTCTTTTATAACGTTGATTGAACATTTCTTTGGAATACTCATCTTATTACCCATTATAGGATTCTCAAGAGGTTTCAAGAAGTTGTTTTTAGCAATCAAATCATTCACTGTAAGAGATTGGATATCTCTGTTATACGTTTCATTTGGTGGATCAGCATTGGGTTTATTCTTTTTTCTTATAGCAATGGGTTTAGGAAATCCAACTATTGCGATATTAGTCCAAAAAATACAACCACTTGTTACCTTAGTTTTTGCTGTTATAATATTAAAAGAAAAATTATCACTTAGGTTCTATATTGCTCTTGGATTCTCACTTATAGGGATTGTATTAATGGCTATGCCTGATATTATAAAATTAGTAGAAGAAGGTGATTACACTGGTCTAATTGCAATACTATTCTCCCTAATTGCAGCAATCCTTTGGGGAGGTAGCACTGTTTTCGGTAGAATTCTTACTGAAAAAGTAGATTTTTGGGATCTAACTTTACTTCGATATGTTGGAGGATTTATATTCTTAATTTTCTTGAATATACCTCTAATGACTTACAATTCTACTTATTTTGGATTTCTTCTCCAGAAACAGCATGTATTTGCTTATGAAAATCCAGCAGGTTCAGGTATTTTTGTTCCTGTTAATTGGCAATGGATTATTATCTTAGCAATACTCTATTTTGCTTCTTTAACAGGTGGTGTTTTACCACTAATGTTATATTATTTTGGTCTTAAACGTTCAAAAGCAGCAATAGCAGGATTATCAGAATTAGCTTTCCCTGTTTTAGCAATTATTGTCAATTACTACTTCTTAGGTTATGGACTAGATTGGTTTCAAGGTTCAGGAGCGCTTTTATTAGTTGTTACGATGTCTTTACTTTCATATATTAATGCAAAAGAAATGGAAAAGACAAAAAAACACGCTAGCAGTACAAATACGAAGGTTGAGAAAGAATAAAATTGTATTTTTTTCACCAATCTATTCCAAAAATTATTTCTAGTTCGAAAGGACTTATTATTTTTCCTTGATTGAAGTTCAAAAGTGTAATCCTATTGTTCAGATAAGATTTCAAATCTTTTATAATAACCTCATATCCCTCTTTATCAACTTCTTTATCAAGATGTAGCGTAACAGTAAAAATCTTCATGGCACTATCATATTCAGTTTCAACATCAGCAACTAAATGAGCGAAGAATCTTGAGTTAAACATTTCATCTATTTCATTATATCGTTCTGTTAAAAACCACGCAGGAACTAATTCTTCCTCTTCTTCTGCAACTTCCTTATATGATTTTTTCTTCTTATCATGATATACACTAAGTAATTTAAAAATAAGCTCATCTACTCTGAGCTTAAGATATTCATTCAAGGTTTCACTTTTCAACAGCTTTGCTTTGACATGTTCAAAGTAATCTGAGAACATGTCGTCACTATAATGAATCATCTTTGAATCAAACCAATTTCCTACTGTTTCCAGAATCGAATTCAGGTCCAATTCAAAAATCAATGTTTCAACCTTTTCTTCATCACTCATTGATATCACTTTTATGAAGTGAGATTAGTATACTTAATCCAAACTTGTTTAAATAGTATTCTGTGATATCAAGAAAATTTATTTAGAAAAAGGATAGTAATTGAATATATTAAATTGTATTACCCTTACATTAAGCTTTATTAGTTACAAAAATCAGAAAATAATAGGGGTTCTATGAAATTAAATTTTTCAACTGCTATTATCATCAGTATTGTATTTACATCCTTTCTTCTTAATCCACAATTGATCTCATTAATAAATAAATCTAATAATCAATCAACAGAATCAAGTCCAGAAACGCAAACAAATAATATTCCTAATTATGATGACGATGTTTCTACCATTAAAAAAATTGAAACACCAGGTCATTATGCATTAAAAGCATTTTTTTCACAAAATAACATCATAAATATAGGTCCTGAAGGCGATGCTTTAGAATGGGTTAGCTATGATGACATACGATATTCAGGATGGTCAAGTAGTTATTCAACCATGGATTTCAGAATTGATAGTAGTTACACATATAATCCTGATTGTTGGCCAAATCAAGTTGATACATATATCTACATGAGAGATAATGGATATCCCTATCCTGTTTCAGTAATGTATAGCCCTGTTTTTGAAGAAGAAACATATATTCAAGGTAAAGTTCATTTTTTGACATATCTTCGAACAAATTTCGATTATGCTTATTCATTAACTATAACTTTTCGAATTAGACTCATGCTTTTCAATACTACAGATTCAACATCATCAGAGATTATATCGATAGAAGATGATTTAGGTTATGATGATTACACACAAGCAATTACTTATGATTACACCTTAGGTTCGCCAGTAACAATACCAGCTGGATTTCGGCTTAAAGTAGCTTATGATGCAAAATTATCTACTCTAAGTTATTCTGGAAATATGTTTCTATATGCAGGAGACAGAGGATATAACACTTTACATTGGAATATTTATGATGGAGATTATTCTGCGTATTATTCAATATCAAGTACTGATGAGATTTTAGGAGTTCAATTCGATATGTATGATACCATTTATCCTAATATCATAACTTCAGGATTTAGTAATAACACTATTTATCAAGAAAATAAAACAATTTCAATTGATGTATCAGGAGCAGAAGATAGTTCCTATACTTGGGATTATGGAACACCTGTTAGTTTTGGTACTTATACAACCACAGATTTACCTTTTACCATGGGCTGGCACACTTTAGCAGTACAAGCTCTAGATGAGTATGAGAACAACAAGACAATGATTTATGAAATAGGTTATGATGGTTCAATAATTAATATTGCTCTTCAGAGTCCAAGTAACAATTCAGTTGTTGGTAAAGGAGAAATTCTTGATTTTGAGATATTTAGTATAGATTATGCAACGTATGAATGGGATAATAGTGGAACGCAAAATAATTTAACATCACCAGAATATGACATTATTGCGCCAGCATTTGATGGAATTCACAATTTAACAATTACAACACATGATGTTTTTGAAACTAAATCTTTCTATTATGAATTTAATTTTGATGGTATAGCACCAGCTATAAATCTCGTAGATGCTAGTGTGTCTAACAATTCTATACAACCAGCTGGGAAACTCATTGACATCAATGTAACAGATCCTGTAGGAGTAGCTGAAGTGTATTATAAATGGGATTCAAGAGATAATTTTACTTGGTATGCTTTTGATGGATCTATCTATAGAACATATTTACCAGAATCGGCTGGAGTTCATACCCTTTATGTCTCAGCTAAAGATAATTATGACAATGCAATTAGTTTAGTTTTCCGTTTTACAGCTCAATTAAATCAAATATTAGTGGAATTAAGAAATGTTAATGACAACTCATACTTTCAAGGTAACAATGTTATAGAAGTAACTATGCTTGGAATTAATAATACGATAAAATATAAATGGGACTCAGGAAGCGAATTAGATGGTTTATTAGATGCGTTTTATGTTAATTCAACGTTGATTCTAAATGGAACTAATGTTCTTCCTTATTCACCCTTAGGAGAACATTATTTGACTATTAGAACCTTTGATACATCTGATATGCAGCATATTTATATTTTTAAATTTACTTTGGATAGAGAAGCTCCTGTAATTCTCACAGACAAACTGGAATATGATGGGAAAAGATTTCTTGATACTGATACTTTACAATTTTCTTTTAGTGACAATTTTTCTTCAGTGTCTCAGTTAGATGTAATCCTTTCTGTTGATGGAATTACAAACCATTCTCTTATATACCCTTACAATTTTAATCTTCTCTCACTATCTGATGGAACATATAATTTAACTATATATGTTTATGATATTGCAGATAATTTCGCGATAAGATCCTATCTAATAACTATAGATAATACTGCTCCTGAGATAGAAATCATTAATATGGAAGATATAGTTTATCTGCAAGGTCAGTATTATATTCCAGGTGATTTTAATGTATCTGTCTTAATAACAGATGATGATAGTCAGATTAACAGTACATATTCATGGGGAGGAACAGAATATAATGATTTCAGTAATTCTTTCATCTTAAGTTTTATAGATGGAACTTCAGTCTTGTATATAAATGCAAGTGATTCTTTAGGAAATCATGAAGAAATTTCTATAACATTAACAATAGATAGTACAGCTCCTATATCCACCTTAGTCTTTCCTTTTATTAATTCTAAAATCAATAGTAATACAACTTTAGATTTTGTTATTGAAGATATATCAAGAGCTACAATTGAAACTATATATTATACGTGGGATTATATTCCAGCAGCTATATTTTTTCCATTAACATTTAATAGTCTAGGCGAAGCAACATTCGATGGATATCCAGAATCTTTCTATCCAGCAAATGGCACAACAGCTGTTTTGTCAGTTTATGTAGAAGATATAGTTGGGAATAACCATACATATACATATAGTTTTGTTGTTGATAATGAAGGACCAAATTATAATCTGCAACTATACAACGAGGATACTGAACAATGGGAAATTCTAAAAATTACAGAGACTTATCTTATAACTAATGATTCATTGATTAGAATAGTTGCAGAAAATACTGAAGATACTTTTAATTATTTCTGGAATAATGAAACAGATAGACCAATAAACAAATCGACTTGGTTAATTTCCGATGTTCCAGATTATGGTTTAGTCAATTTAACAATTGTTGCTAATGATGACTCTGGAGAAAGATTATTTCCAAATGAAAAAATTATTACATTTCACTTTACTAATAAAAAAGAAGGTGCTCTTATAATTCTAAACTCCAATGATCAAGTAATATATGGAGATAATCTTAGAGTTCGAGTAGTTTTACAAGATGACCTATCAAATAATCAATCTATTATCAAAATTTCTGTGAACGGAACTTCTTTATCTTTCTCTTTAGAAACTGCAAGTATTTATTATTTTGACTATACTATACGAAAGTCTAAGGGTAATTATAACTTACAAATAATAGCTGAATCAGATCTTTATTTTGGTAAAACAAATAATTCCTTAATCTATAATTTTGTCGTTCTTCCGCTTCCTCTCAATTTAACTATTGCTTCTTCAAGCTTAGAAGTAATAGCTGGTTCAGCAGTAGAATTAACAGGAACATTGACTTTCCTAAATGGAACCCCAGTTGAAGATATGGATTTAATTTTCAATTTTTACATTTATTATAAGGATAATAGTTTTTTCACTATTACAGCAGCATTTACTGATTATGATAATATTACAACTCGTACTGGGCAAACAAATTCTTATGGTATTGCAACAGTAACTTTTACCCCAACAGAAGATTTGGACCATATTTCAGTAGATGTTTCCTTTGAAGGAAGTGATATATTAGGTAATATCTCTTTAGATTTTTCACAGTCAATTGTGGTTATTAAAGCAGGTTTACAATCTTGGCTTTTATATACAATTATAGGTGGAAGTTTAGTTATTATAGCTATAGTATCTCTAATAATATACAGAGCAACTAGATCAACTCCTTTTGAAGATCTTCTAAGTAAAGTTACAGAAGAGGATGTGATGATAAAACTCCAAGAATTTTGTCCGGGTGTGATTCTTACTATTTTTGATCAAAGGCAAGGTGCTATACCTATTCTAACTGATCATTCATTCGGATTTGACCATAGTGGAAGAATTGCTTTAGAGTCAGATAATTTCATACTGAAAGTATCTGACCAAGCCTTTTCAGCTCTGGGATTTGAAGAAACACTTCAAGGAAGAAGATTGGGTTCGTTAACACTTCCAAATGAATCTATGCTAGGTTTTCTCCAAGGTATTCAAATACAGAATAAAGAAGCTAGAGGAGGACTTGAAAATCTTGTTCTCGTAGTTTTAACTGATTTAGAATATGGTACAACATTATTAACCTACCAAGAGTATTTACATCCATTAATAGATGATTTACAAGCAATGCTTCAAGAGAAAAAACCTTTGAAGGAAATTGAAAGTCAGATGAGAGTAATTAGACTTCAAGCTGTAAAAGTAATTTTAGCTGGATACGAATTAGAATGATTATATACTGTAGTCAAAAATTACCTTTATTGCTTTATTCTTTTTCTTATTAAATGCGGTTTTAAGTGCAGTTTTATAATCTTTTAAATCAAATCTGTGCGTTATTATCTCGGAGATTTTAGGATTAATTTTTTTCTCAAGTATAAATTCACTCACTAATTGAAAAGTTGTTTTCTTTTTACCATTCCACTCTTCAGTACCATGAATACATGAACCAAGGAGGTCAACCTCTTGATACCAAATAGGAGAGTAATCAAATTTTCCTTGTTTTAAATTAACACCTAAGACCATAACCTTACCTTTACCTTTAGTCCACCGTAATGAATTCTGAATAGTTCTAGCTTTACCTACACAATCATATATCAGATTAAATCCACCAGCGAATGTTTTGTTACCAAAATAGCCTTTGTAGAGAACAGCATCGAGTTTTTGACCAAGATAATTATCCATTTCTTTATTTGAGATAACATGTGTTGCACCAAATTTCTTTGCCATATCAACTTGAAAATCATATTTAGCTAAAACTGTAACATCAGCATCAGGTAGTATTGCTTTAACACAGACTAAGGTACACAATCCTATAGTTCCAGCTCCAATTATTAAAATTTTATCATCTTCTTTTGGAGAAGCTCTGAGAACACCTCTTAAGGCACATGAAAGTGGTTCGATTAATAGTGCTTCATCTGAAGTGATTTTTTCTGGTACGAAGAACAGCTGGTCTTTATGATATTTGAAACCAGTACTCCATCCTCCTGCAGCATCATATTCAGTGAACTCTGCAAATTTACCAGCTTGTTCACATAACCAGAAATCTCCTTCTTCGCATCTAGGACACATTTTATCTGCTTGATGAAGATAACAAGATGGACCTTTTTGTACTATCACTCTATCACCAATTGTTAAATTAGAAACATCTGAACCAACTTCTGTAATTTCAGCTACACATTCATGTCCCATCTGTCTAGGATCTGGAGAAGGAACAATAGTAGGAGATACATCTAAAGCAAAATCTAACGCTACTAAATGTAAATCTGAACCGCAAACTCCACCACGTAAAGTTTTAGTCAATACTTCATCAGGTTTTTCTATTTCAAAATTGTAGTTTTTCTTAAATACTACAGACCCTAATCCGGAAAATACTACACTCTTCCAAACAGGTTGCAAAATTTGTGATATTAGAACTTTAGGTACAGATGGATCAAAATACACAATTTCAGTTTCCATACTCTTTTAAAATTGAACTAGTTTTTAATTTTAACCTATTTTAATCAATACTGTAGAAAATTTCTTTGTTCTTTTTTAAATAACCGAATCTCCAGAGCTTCTCAAGGACATCAACTAGATTATTGTAAAATTCTCTAATTTCTTCTGGTACTTTTAATGATATTTTTAGATTGTGTGCTGTTGCATAGTAATTAAAGTATTGATAATCAAAGAATTCTAACTCAGGTCTGAAGAATTCCCAATCAATTAATTTGATTTGTTTATTAATAATGAAGTTAGGTGGGACTAAATCGCCATGAACAAATGTTAAATTCTCTTTATACTGATCAAGAATTTCCTCTTGTTTTTCCACCGATAATACTAGTTCATTGATTAGATCTTTAGGATAAACAAGACTAGAACTTCTATAAATTGAAATAAGATTTCTATAATATTCTATAACTTGTTCTCTCGATGGTCCTAGATAAAGTCTAGCTTCATCATGTAATGCAGTTAAGGTTTTAGAAATCTTTTTTGTAAGAGGTTTAGTAATTTCGATATTAATAAGTTCTATACCATCAACATATTCGTAAACTATCAAATCAGGTTTTTTCATCCATATTAGATGTGAAGAATATGAACCTCCAAAAAGCTTTAACGCTTTAATTTCTCTTTCCATCCTATCTTCAGATTTAAAAATACTATCGTCTGGAAAGTATTTACATACAGCTAGAGGTTCAGAATTGTTTCCTTTTATTACTTGATTATTATTAAAATAACCTTTATCGAGATTTACCCATTGAAATTCTGAATGAGATTCAAAGTACTGTAACAGCGCTTCTTCAATTTCATTCTTTACTTGTTCTGAAATCAAATTAGAACTACATCCTTAGGTGTTATAGCTAGTGTGATACTAGTATCGACATTTAATTCTTTATTGATTTGATCTCTTAAACAATCTACTTTAATATATTCTGAAAGTGTGTCTTTGATATCAACAATTAACCTAAATGTTTCATCATCTAACTCTACAACAGACTTAACTGTTCCTTGAAAAATAATTAAATCATCTTTATTCTTAGTTTTATCAGAATAAATTGAAAATGAAGATGGATTTATTTTAATCCCTGAGATTTTTGATTGAATTTTTCTATCCAGTTGAATTTTTCCTATTGGAACTGAAAGAATACTACCTTTTTTATCTTTTGTAATAAACTCTACAGGCCAAACATTATCTATACCCATGATTTTTGCTACAAGATAATTCAATGGTTTTTGGTCGATTTCCAATAATTTTCCTATCTGTTGAATTTTTCCATCATACATCACTGCTACTCTATCACTGATTAGACGAGCTTCATCACTACTGTGTGTAACATAGATAGTGGTTGTCTGTGTTTGTTTTTGAATACGTCTAATTGAAAGAGCTAAAGATTCTCTTCCAGAAGCATCGATGCTTGACAAAGGTTCATCTAGAAGGAGCACTTCAGGTTCAATCGCCATCGCTCTAGCCAGAGCAACTCTCTGTTTTTGTCCGCCACTAATTTCTCGAGAAAATCTTGAAAATAATTCTCTTATTTGAGTAAGATTAGCAATCCACTCCAATTTTGATTCTACTTGTTCTTTACTAAGTTTTCTTGCTTCAAGACCAAATTTTATATTATCTTCGACCGTCATATGCGGGAAGAGAACCTGGGCTTGAGGAACATAACCGATTTTCCTTTTTTGAGGAGGGAGATTTGTTATCTCTTCCTTATTAAAGTAAATATGTCCTGTTTCAGGTTCTATAATCCCTGCTATAATCTTTAATAATGTAGATTTTCCACAGCCAGATTCCCCCAAAATAACCAACAGTTCTCCGTTGTGAATATTAAGGTTTAGACCATCTAAAATATATTTCTTCTCATATTTCATGGACACTTCATTAATACTCACATTTACCATTTTTTACACCTTAAGTTCAATTTCTCCTAATTTATGAATTCCGTAGAAGCAAAGTAAAGTCACAACTATTAAAAGACTAGCCATTGCTAAAGGAATTTGCAATGTTTGCGTTGAGATTGAATCATATATTCCAATGGAGAGAGTCTTAAATTTGTCTCTTGCAAGAAAATATGTTGCTCCAAATTCCCCAAGGCTAATTGCAAAAGAAAACAAACCTCCAACAATTATTCCTCTATAAATCATCGGAAAGATTATTTTTCTGAAATTTCTAAATTTAGACGCTCCTAATGTGGAAGCTACATTTAGTAATTCGACATCTATTCTGTTGTATGCTGATAAAATAGTTCTAGTTGCAAAAGGAATACTAATTATTACATGAGATACTATTACAAAAAACCAAACAGCTGTATTAAAAAGATTGGAATTTCCATATTGCAGAAAAACTCCCGTTGCAAGGGTTATTGAAGAAGTAGCCATTGGTAGTATAATTAGATATGAAATCAAATTATCGACTCTTGAAGATCTATATTTCTGAAGACTTTGGAATCTATTTCTAAGTATAAAAACAATAATCATAGAGAGAATCAATGTTACTAGCGTAGAAATTGAAGCTAAAAAGAGAGTATTTCTTAAGAGAACAAGAGGATTAGCATGCAATACGCTAATTACTTTGTTAGAAAAAAATTCTTTGTATCCGAATAGGATAGTATTTCCAGTTTTATCTGGAATAAAGGATCTTATTATCACCGCTAAAATAGGTAAAAACGTGAATAAGCCTATCAAGGTAATAAATAAAATTACCATTATATTTCTTAATATAATTCTCCAATTCTGATTTCTGAATTTGAACTTGATTGTTTTAAAACTTGATTCCTTTCCCTCAGCTGAATGCCTAGATTTTCTATCAAACATTATATATAAAATTATAACTAGACTGTTCAGAATCAGCTGTAGGAGAGCCAAGAAACTTGCTCCCGTGTAATTATTTGCTCCTTTAAATTCTTTGTAAATCTGAACTTCAATTGTATTGTATATCGGACTTGCTAATTTTAACACTATTGCAAAGCTGTTGAAAGTATACACAAATACTAACAGAGTAGCAGCAACAATTGAATTCATTATCTGAGGTGCAATTATTTTTCGTAGAATTCGGAATTTGCTTGCTCCTAAAGTACTAGAGACTTCTACTTGATCATAATCCACATTCTGCCAAGCAGGTATTGTCAATCTTATTATTACTGATAAATTATAAAATACATGAGCTAAGATTATGCCTTCTACGGTTCCAAAAATCGAAATAATTGGATTTGTACTATTTGTAATTGATTCCCATATAGTGTTTACCCATCCTGAGTTTCCATATGTTACAAGAAAACCAGCTAAGACAACAATAGGAGGAAGAACGAACGGAATAGTTAATAAATTAACCAGTATTTCCTTACCTTTAAAATTATATTTAGCTAGAAAATATCCAGCTGGTAGTCCTATAAGTAAACATAATATTGAAGATATGAAAGCTTGTAAAAAAGTGAAACCTATAGCATACAGATTGACTTTATTGGTAATAGTTTCCTTTAAAATTAAGCCAAGTGGTTCTGTTCCAGAAGTGAAACTGTATTCAAAAATCCTGATGAGAGGAATATAAAAAAAAGCTAATAAAAAAGAGAGAAGAAGAATTACAGCTAAAGCCATTATCAATTTGCTATATAGCTCATTCTTAGATTCTGCAATTCCTCTTAAATTTGCGAACATTTTCAGTCTCTTCTACAGCTTTTTTCTCTTTTTAATCATTACATAAACCATTGTACTTGTAAGTAAGGTAAACAGTAAGAGTACTGGAGAACCAAATGATGCAACTTCTGCTTCCCAATCATCTAACCAGTTATCTAAGTTATCTCGTATCATCTCAGGAGTAAGGATGTCATTCAAAATCACATCAATGGAATCTGGATTAATAGAATTATTAGCAAAACAAGATGGGATTTCAGCTTGTATGTTTGCAGGGTACATCCAATTATTTAATGGTATATTGTCTTGTAATTCTTTATCTAAGAACCAGTCTATGAATTTCTTTGCTTCTGCAGTATGAGGTGCATCTTTAACTAGGCCTATTCCTTCTATTTGAAGCCAGGCGTTTGACATTATAACTGTCAATTGTGTTGGATTCTCATGTGATACAACAGCTGCAGAAGGAGGAGGATTTCCTTCTCCAACGCCATATTCTGGGTGACAAACATCATAAGCAGGACTGGTGCCATATGAAATCATTATTGGACGATTTTCTTCTGGAGTGTAATAGATACTAAAAGCATCACTCCAACTTGAAGTTATTCGCAAATCTTTCTTTGCATCACCCCACCAATCTCTCCAATCTTGTCCTAAGACTCCTTCAAAATTAATTTTTGGGTCACCATATATTGCTATGGTCCAAAGCAAAAATCCTAAGCCAGGAGAACTTAAAGTTGGATCTTCAACAACTAATTTTTTATCAAGATTATACTTGAGTATATCACCTAATTTAAGATATTCTAATTCTGGATTAGTAGTAAAATTGATACGATTTAAATCAAACCAGAGAGCTATTATACCATAATCATATGGTAAAAGATATTTCTCTGGATCGAGGTTGGTAATTAGATTTGAGGAAATGTTAACTAAGGATGGTGAGTTGTAAATCTCAAGTATCCCTTCATCTTTTGCTTTATGTATCAATACATTATCTAAACCAATCAACACATCAGCTGTAGGAGAATCTTTTTCTAAAATCGCTTTAGAAAGTATTGTATTTGCATCTTCCATATACACTACTTTTATTGAATCAGCTGATATACCACTATAAGTAGCATAAGCGGAGACAAAGTCATATCCAGGGTCTGCTAAAAGAGATTCATATGTATAGATTACAAGAGAGTAGTCTTCTGCATTAACCACTGTAGTTCCTTTAGTCTGGTGGACCGGAAGTAATAAAGAAGTGAATAATATAAGAATTATGAAAACTCTTTTCATGATTATCATGTTTATCTAGAGATCAGAGATTTTAAATCTTAGCTTCACTATATAGGTGACCTATATTTTTTTATTTTAAAAGCATAACCAATCTCAATAGATCTTTTTGATCTATAGCAAATAGATATGCGATTGATTCAAATCCAGAACTTGCTTCATCTATTATAGCATTCACATTAACTAATTTATTTCCTTTCTCGAGTTCTTTTAAGACCTTATCAGTTGCTAAATCAAGATGCTTAGTTTCTATGAATTTGATGTTTTTTTCTTCAAACAATTTTTTGAGTTTATCTTTTGTTTTAATGCTTAAAATCCAATTAATATCTGGACGATTATTCTTAAACCAAAGAAGTAATGAAGATGAGGTTTTTGAAGAGCCAAACTCAGGGGGATGAACATTCATGATTTGATCCTTTACCTTGATAATTCTGCCAGGAAAACTTGCCACATCATCTAATGCACTAGCTTCTGAATCACAACAAGCTAACTGTGATCCTATCTCTGGAATCCATTGATGAAAGTTTTGATTTCTCTTTATTTCTTCAAATACTTCTTCTAAGGCACTCAAAATAGAAGTTCTTTTTTCTGAAGATGGAAGATATTCTGTCCCATGGCAAATAGTACAAATTTTGATATGTGCAATTTCTTGCAGAATCTCTTTATGGATAGAGCAGATAGGGCCACTTACTCTCAAAGATTTGCATTTTAAACATATTGTCTTCATCACTTCATCTATACTCACTTTAGACACAATCATATCAGAGACAGAATTAGCTAGAGAATCTAGATGAAAATTTATTCTTTCATCTCCTGTGTCTTCAATATTCTTTTGAAGATACGAAACAATAACCGGTTGTTTTACACCTAATATCTTAGCTATTTCATTTTGTGAAAAACCTTGATTTCTAAGATTATGAGTGACTCTTACTCTTAATCCAGGTAAGAATGACGAAGAAACAAATTCACAAGGAAACCTCATAAAACCATCAATATAAGCTCTATATAGGGGGACTATTTATTCTTTTTAAGATTTGCTGAATCATGTTAAAAAGAGGAAAGCATATAAAGAACTTCTGCACTCTTAGAGATAGAATGACAGTTTTAAGTGCTATTCTTGGATCAATTACTTTCTTACTAATTACTGTAGCTTTTACATTTATTACTTGGTGGTTATTTCGATATGCTCTAAGAGAAAAACCTGAAGAAGAAAATAATAATGTAAAAAATGTTACTTAAGAACGGCTTATTTTCTTTCTATTACTCGTTTAATTTGATTTAATACTATTTAAGGAAATTTAATAAAGGTGTCAGTAAAAATTAAATAGATTAAATAAGTTATAATAATGTAAACTAATTAAACTGGTTAGAGCAAAATGAATTCTGCGAATGATATAGACTTTAGCGGAAAAATAGTATATTTAGAACAGATATTCAAAATTGCTCAAGATAGGCGATATAGTACAGCAATTGATGTATGGGCTATAGTTTTAGATGCAGAATTTTCTAATAGAAGATATCATAGTTTAGATGGTAGAGAGATCTATGGAATTACTGCTGCAGATATTGCTTCAAGTCTAAATATGCATCTAAGTTCAGTATATCATAATCTAAAAATCTTACAATCAGAAGATTTAGACCTCCTTAATACAGAGGATTTGATAATTTATAATGAAAAAGGAAGGAGAGTACAACAAAAGGTCTACCAGATACCGAGGATATATTATGACGAATTCCAACTTGTCCTCAAAGAACTACAGGACGAAGGTTTTCAATATCCTCATCGATTATTTACTTTTTTTAATATTTTAAAAATCAGAGGGATTCTTGCTCATTATGCTGCTCTTCTTCACAAAGATCGAGTATTAGTAATAAATGAAATTGAAGAAGTTGAAGATTGGTATCATACTTGGTTAGATCCTATTAAAATTAAAAATAATGTTGTCGCTCCTGGAGTGATTTACAAATTTACAATAGATGATATGAGAAAAATTTTACCTCAGATCATAGAATTGCTTGATAAGAATGTAAATAGTTATACTGATGAACATGAAGCAAAAGGGATTATGCCAATTTCCTTTAGTTATTTATTGTTTGTACCTTATAACGAGATTATGAGAGAAGGCGAATGGTTAAATAGAGATGAGTTTGAGGAAAGAGTAGCTGAAAATATGATAAAAATAGCAAATGGCGAAATAAAAGAATGCGAAAAAGATCATCAAATATTTTTTAAGTATGGTCTAGCTTGCCCTGTGTGCGGAGAAAAACCTTAATTTTATCCTAATATTTGTCCAGAATCGACTCTTATTATTTGTCCTTGAATATGTTTTGTTTCTAGAAGGAGTTTGATCAAAGGATATATGTCTTCAGGATACAATGTTTGATTCAAAGGATTTTTTTGAAGTATTCCTTGTTGTATTTCTTCCAATGCTTTTCCTGTTTCTTCAGACTTTTTCTCGATTTCTTGGATATGTCTTTCAGTCATTACATAACCAGGCGAGATAGTATTTGTAATAATTTTATATTCTGATCCTTCTTGAGCAAAGAACCAAGTCATAGCATGGATGCCAGCTTTTGCGATACCATAAGGTAATTTTTTGTTGGAAGGTTTAAATCCTGTAGTTGAACCGAAGAGAATAATGTTTCCTCCACCTGTTGTTTGCATCCATTTCAGCGTTTCTTTCCCAATCAAAAATGCTGAATCAAGATTTATTGAAATAACCTTTCTATATTCTTCATAATTTAATTCAGTTGTTTTTTTACTATACAAACTTCCTCCTACCAGATGTATCATACCATCTAACTTTGCATATGACTCTTTCATTTTTTTAAATGCTTCTGCAACTTCATTTTCAACAGTACAGTCACAAATAAAAAAAGATACATCAAATCCTTGAGACTTAAGTTCATCAAAATATTCTTTACTGTGTTCAGTTCCTATTCCTAGTAAGGAATACCCATCTTGGATTAGAAGTTTGGAGATTATTTTACCAATACCACTCCCTGGAGCAGCTAGTAAAATCGTTTTGCTATTTTCATTTGGCATAATTCTCTATATACCTCTCATTTTTCTTAAAATAAGTATTATCTTCAAACCAAATTTCAAGAGAGCATAAGATTTAAGGCAGTTTATTACTATTATTATAACAGAGTTGATGAAAATGGAAACAGAGATAATTACACTAAATGAATACCAACTCAATCTTAACAAACTTCGTGACGCTGCAAATTATGTATTAGATGGACAGGTAATTGCTTTTCCAACAGATACAATATATGGAATAGGATGTGATGTATTTAATACTGAAGCAGTAGAAAAGATCTATACATTAAAACAAAGGCCAAAAAATAAACCTATCAATGTTTTAATCTCTGAAGTAAATCAAGTCTATGATGTAGCACGGGATATTAAACCACTATTTTTTGAACTTGCAACACGTTTCTGGCCAGGAGGATTAACCATAATTGTAGAAAAAAACAGAAGTGTCCCTGAAGTAGTTACTTCAAAACTTAATTTTGTTGGTGTAAGAATGCCAAGAAATAATATCGTTCAACAACTAATTAAACTAGCTTATACTCCTCTAGCTGCTACAAGTGCTAACATTTCCGAACAACCTGATTCTAAAACAGCAGAAAACGTTCTAGAGTATTTTGAAGGAAAGATTCCTTGTTTAATCGATGGAGGTCCTACAGAATTAGGCAAACCTTCAACAATTCTTGATATTTCAGGTAAAACTCCAAAGATTGTCAGATCAGGTGTAATTTCTGGAGATATGTTAAGAGAAATCATTCCAAAACTTAAGGGAAAGTGAAAAAAGTAAAAAATGTTTAAATAAAATGTTTTTAAGTATCTTATATCATATTACTAGGTGATAAGAATGAGAACTGAAGTTATTTTTTGGGATGTTGATACACAAAGAGATTTTATGGATCCAGATGGCAAATTGTATGTAAAAGGAGCGGAGAATCTTAAAGAAAACTTGGAGAAATTAACTCAGTTTGCGAATATTAATAGAATTCGTATCTTAGGTACTGTAGATTATCATTCTGAAGTAGATCCCGAGATAGAAAAGGACAATCCTGATTTTAATGAAACTTTCCCTCCCCATTGTATGCAGAATGATTCAGGACAAGAGAAGATTTTGGAGACAAGATCAGAGTTAACTAACTGGATAGATCCAATCACATACCCTGAGGAGAAAATCGATCAAATTTTAGAATCTAAAGGACCTATTATTTTTAGAAAAACAACCTTTGATGGCTTCTCAAATCCTAATGTTATAACATTTATTAGTAAAATAAAACCACAAAAAGTAGTAGTTTATGGAGTAGCTATTGATTATTGTGTAAAAACTGCTATAGAAGGTCTATTGAATTTTGGAGATTTAGAGATCTATTTAGTAATCGATGCAATAGAAGGGATTAATGAAGAAAATTCTCTTAAATTAATTGAAGACTGGATACAGAAAGGCATAAAAACTGTCACAACTGAAGCAGTTCTAAAAGGGTATGTCCATGGTTCTTAGAATGTTAGTTGATGCCACCCCTCTTTTAACATATCAGAAACAAAAGAACCAACATATCTAACATCAATACCTATTTCTTCTAACTGCTTACTAACTTCAAAATGATCACTACAAGATTTACACGCATAGACTTCAATTCCCTCATCCAATAACATTCGAATTTCCTCTTGGAATTCTAAATCTTCTAAAATTAATTTCTCTGTAGGTCCCCAAAGAATAACTCTGACTTGATCCATCCAACCTTTGGTTTTGGAGTTGAAAGAATATGGGAAGCTTAGTTCTCTATGAACAACAGAATCTGCACTACTTAAAATCAAAAAAACTTTATTCATAATATCTCTAAAGCTAAGCAGATTTAAATCTGTTAGGATTTATCAGTTTTTTACATAAACAAACTTTGATGTTAATTAGACTGATTCAAACATAAATAAATAAAAACTAGTTAAAAATTTACTAATTTCGTTTCAATAAAAATTTATATGTAACGAATCTTTTTTCTCTTGAAATACATGGATGACTTAATAGCTAAAGCTATAGATAAAGCTGAAAAGGGAGGCGCATCTTTTGCAGAAGTTAGAGTATTTGGTTATAAATATGAAACTGTTTCAACAAGAGATGGACAAATTGAATCTTGTGGGAATTACAATGATAGAGGATATGGTATTAGAGTAATTAAAAATGGTGCCTGGGGATTCGCATCCACTTCTATCATTGATGAAAGCACAGTTGATGAAATTGCACAACTTGCACTTAAAGAAGCAGAAGCTACTAGTAAAGTTCAAAAGAGTAAGATTGAACTAACAGAAGAACCAATAATCAAAGATAAGTATAAAACTCCTTACAAAGTCAATCCTTTCGATATACCAATCGAAGATAAGATTGAGATTCTAAAATTATCTGACCAAATAATTATGGAGAAAGGAAATATAATTAAATCTAGAAGCAACGGGATGAGTTTTTACAACGTTTATTTAGATTATGGAAATTCAGAAGGAACTCGCATAACTCAAGAGGAACTTTTTACAGGAGCTGATGTCTCAGTTATTGCAATTGCAAATGATAACCAATCACGGAGTGAAGGATTATTTGAAATGAGAGGTTATGAATACATCGATAAATTCGATTTTGAAAAAACTTCTGATTATGTCGCTAAAGAAGCAGTATTACTGGCAACAGAAGCTAAGGCTCCAAAAGTACAAAAAACTAACTTCATTTTAGAACCATTTCAACTTGGACTAACTATTCATGAAAGCTGTGGACACCCAACTGAATTAGATAGAGTGTTAGGATGGGAAGCAGATTTTGCTGGAACTAGCTTCTTAACTTTAGATAAACTTGGAACCAATTACAAATATGGTTCAGAGAAAGTTAATCTTATTTGTGATCCTACAATGCCATATGTTTTAGGACATGAAAAGTATGATCATGAAGGAGTAGCTACTAAGAAATTTGATGTTGTTAGAGAAGGAATATTCAAAGGTTACCAATCTGATCGACAAACAGCTAAAATCGTTGGATTAGAACATAGTAACGGAAATGCGAGGATAGCACGATACAACAGAGTTCCTCTTGTTCGTATGAGTAATCTCTATCTTGAATCTGATCCTGAAGGACCAAAAGATTTAGATGAACTGATTTCTGAGACCAATGAAGGAATTTACGGTATTGGATGGAAATCTCATTCTATTGATGATAAAAGAATCAATTTCCAATTTGCTGTACAGATAGCATATGAAATCAAAAATGGCGAACTTGGACAGCCTCTAAAAAATACTATCTATCAAGCTGCAACTCCAGAATTTTGGGGTGGATTAGATATGATGACACAAGAATGGTCAATAGAAGGTCTAGGTCCTTCTTGTGGAAAAGGAGCTCCACACATGCAAGCTATGTGGGTATCTCATGGTGGCCCTTATTCCAGATTTAAGGATGTGAATATCTTTACAGGGTGATATCTATGAGTTTAGAACAACAAAAAGAACTATTGAGTGAATTAATTCAACTTGCACTTAAAAGAGTAAAGGAACTTGGTGCAGAAGGGTATGTTAATGCTAATATTTCTAAACAACATGCAACTAGATTTTCAAATTCAGAAATATTACAGAATTATGTCGATCTTCAAAGAAGCTTCGAATTGACTGTTGTATATAAGAACAAACAAAAATCAACGTCCTACACAAATGATTTCTCAAACGATAGCATACTGAGCTTAGCAGATTATGTAACCAAAGTAGCTAAATTAGTACCACCCGATCCTATGTATCCAGGAATGTTAACAGAAGAACAGAAATTTTCGAAACTTCAATTAAATGATCCAAAAGTTAGAAATATCCAACCAGATAATATTGCTGATAAAATCGAAGGAGCTATAATTGCAGGAGAAGGTATGGATCAAAAGGTTACTGGAGTTTCTGGGAACTTACTTATAGTTGATGGATATAATGTATTCTCGTCATCTGCTGATATAGAACTAGTTTTTCCAGAAACAGGGATAGTAGCAACTCTCAACACACAAGCAATACAAGGGGAAGAAGAAAGTAGATCAAATAGCGATTTTGGAGCTAGATATTTCGATAAACTTGATATGGAGAAAGAATCCAAAGAAGTAGCTGAAAGAGCAGTAAATGGACTAGGTTCAACATCTATAGAACCCGGAGAATACGAAGTTATATTTGATCATCAAGCTGCTTCAACAATTGCTAGAATGACAGGAATGGCTACATCTTCAATGCAACTTATAAGTAGAAGGAGTTTCTTGAATGATCGAATTGGACAACAAGTATTTGATGAAAATATATCTGTAATTCATGAACCTCATAATCAAGATTTGTTAAGTGCTAGACCAATAGATGATGAAGGAATGGCAACTCACGGATTTCCTGTTATTGAAAATGGCGTATTGAAAAATTACTCTTTTTCTAGATTAGATGCATCGAAATTAGGAGCTATACCGAAAGGATGTGGATTTAGTTTCTTTGGACGAACCATTGGATTCCCGTTTGCTATGGTCATGCAACCTGGCGATAAATCAAGAGAACAATTAATTTCAGAGATTGATGATGGTTTACTAATTACAAATTTCCATTATACTAATTTCGTAAACCCACCAATTGGATCAATCACTGGTATGTCAAAAGATGGACTTTTCATAATCAAAAACGGAGAAATTATTGGTTCTGCAAAGAATATGCGATTTACAGATGAAATACCTAGATTTTTGAAAGAGGTTGACGTTGGAAAAGAACTGCGACAACCTGTAGGTATGATGGGTATAGGAAGTATGGTTGCTCCTATAAGATCCAAAAGTTTCAGATTTACAAGTAAAACAGGACACTAATTCTCTTCTTTTCTTTTTTTTATTTCGAACGTATATTTTTCTTCATCAAGCCACGGACATTTTGCACAAGAATCACACGATTCATTGCAATTTCCTCTAGATATGAAAAATCTCACAAATCGCCTTTTTATCTTAGTCCAGAAAGATAGTTCATCAGCTGGTTCTTCACATGAGTTCATTTTTCTAACCTCAAACAAATTGTGCTAATACATGATAAACAATTACCGTTAGTATAATGGTTATTGCTAGTGGATAAAATATACCTACTATTGTTAGTTTCCAGCTCTTAGTCTCAGATTTAATTGTTGCAATCGTAGCAAAACATGGAGCATAAGTTAATTGAAAAAGCAAGAAGGATATAACTTGTGATACTTTCCAAGTCGTAGCTGTTATTCCACCTGGATAAAGTATTGTCAAAGCTGAGATTATAGTTTCTTTTGCCGGTATTCCAAAGATTAACGGAACAGTCATTCTCCAATCAAAGCCAAACAAAGGCATTGTAACTACTTGTAATCCTCTGCCGATATATTCAGCTATTGATAATTTGGTCACTAAAATTGGGCTCATTTGAACATAAAGGAGAACTTCACTTTCAGTAGGTTTGACAAAAGGTACATTACTGAGAAACCATATAAAGAGGGAAGCTATAAAAATAAAAGTTCCAGCTTTCTTAAGGAAGATACCACCTCGTTCCCAAGTTAGATTCATGACATTCTTGAATCTTGGTCTTCTGTAATCTGGTAGTTCTAAGATCAAGGGAATTGGATCTTCATGCTCATAAAAGATTCTAAAGAGAAAAGCTGTTAACAAAACTAGTAATAAGCTAACTCCATAAAGAAGTAACATGATTATTGCTGCTAACCAAGGTTGAAAGAATATACTAGTTAGAAACGCTATAACACCTAATCTCGCAGCACAAGGAATAAAAGAGTTAGCAATAATCATCGTTGTTCTGTCTTTTTTATTTCTGATTGTTCTTGTTGCCATTATACCTGCAACATTACATCCAAATCCCATAATAAGACTTAGAAAAGCTGAACCTTGCATCCCGAATTTACCCATCACTTTATCCATTAAATATGCGGACCTTGCTAAATAACCTGAATCTTCTAGAACTGCAATTAGTGTATAGAAAATCAAGATGATAGGTACAAATAAAAGAACAGCAGTAATTCCTGCTATGATTCCATTAACTAATAGACTATTCAAGAATGGAGGACTATTGATACTAACAAGCGAATTCATTGTCCAATCTGAGAATTGAGTAAAAATCCATTCTAAACCACGTATTATAGGAGATGTAGCATAAAATGTTATTAGGAAAAATACTGCAAATACTGCTATGAGAACAGGATACCCATAGATTTTGTGAATTAGAACTTTATCAATTTTATCACTTACTGTTACTTCAAATGCTTCTCCTCCTTCAGTAACTTCATTTACTATATTATGTAAAGCACCATATTTTCTTTTAGAAATTTCAACAGATGGATCAAATTGTTCTATCCTTGCCAAATTTTCTATTTTTTCTTCAAGATTAGATAAATCAAATTCCTGAGATATTTCTTCCTTTACTAAAGAATCTCCTTCTAGTATTTTGAAAGCTAACCATCTAGTTGGATAACTCAACATGGTTTCTCTTGCTTCAATTTGTTTTGAAATATTATTAATCATAAATTCAATTTTTGGAGGATAGACTACATTCGCAGGATTAAAGTGGTATTTATCTGTATGTAAGGAATCATAGATAAATTTCTTTATTCTCAGAATATCCAAAATATCATATGCACAAACATAAAGAATCGGAACTCCTAGTTTCTCTTGCAGAAGTTGAGTATCAATATCAAGACATTCTTTTTCTGCGATATCTTTCATATTTATAATGATAGCAACGTTTGAGGTCAATTCCATCACTTGAAGTGCTACAAATAAGGTTCTTTCTAATCTTGTAGCATCTGCAATTACACATACTAAATCAGGTTTTTCTTGAACAATATATTGACGAGTAACCAATTCTTCTTCAGATCTAGCAGCAAGAGAGTAAGCACCTGGTAAGTCGATTAATGAGAAATATTCGTCAGAAAGAATAAAATGACCTTCCTTTCTCTCTACTGTTTTTCCAGGCCAATTACCAATATGCTGGTGCGAACCTGTAAGAAGATTGAACAACGAGGATTTACCAACGTTAGGATTACCAAGAAAAGCTATCTTATGTTCAATCGAATGATCGTTATAAATATGTCTTCGCATATGAGTACGAAAATGCATTCTAAATTCTTTTCTAAATCCAGTAAATTGTTTATTCCACTGAGTGCGAAAATGATGACTTATTCTTTGTTTAAATTTGTTAAATTGTTTACGTCTAAAACCTTTTTTTCTCTTTCTTGAAGGTCTTCCTCTTCTATGGTGATGACCACGTTTGTTAGGCATAAAAACAAATCCTAATTCACTTCAATTTTCGCTGCTAATCCCCGCCCTAAAGCTACACGTGTTCCTTTTACTTCTATTATCACTGGACCTGAATCATTCTTAATTACTTTAATTTTTTCCCCATCATGTATCCCCATATCAGCTAGAAACCTGTGAGCTTTACTACCTGCATAGATATGAATGATGGTAAGAACTCCATTCTCATGCATATCAATCAAGTATTTCTTATCAGACATTAATACCCACTTCTAGCCAGCCAGAGAAAATTTGGACGCATCCAAATTTATATGTTGATTGTATTGAGTTCGAGTATCTTATAAGATTATCGTTAGAACCTCTGAAATTTTGGAAAATAAGCAGCTTATCCAAATTATCTGAACAGTTCTAAATTTAGACACAAAAAATGCAACTTGTTTTTAAAACCGAATCAATTTTCCGCAGTATTCGATTGTTTAAGCATCTGATCTTTTTTCAAAAGATTTTCTACTTCTAATCGAAAGAAAGATAATACTTAGAAGAGCAAAAAGAAGAAAAAATTGATTAATACCACCTAAAACTACACTTGCAACACTCCAAATAGCTTGAACTGACCACCCTTCCATACTTATCCATCCAATAAGATGTATTATCGAAAGAATTCCACCTGTACACAGAACAACAATAAAAATAACTTACTGATCTTTAAAAATTAGAGTTACTTTAGGACTATCAAAGAAATCGTTAAAGGTATAACTGGATTTAGAACTTCGCTCTAGTTTTCTTAAAACTTTCTTTCGTAAATTTTTGGGTTTATGTTTTTGTTTGTTAGAAGGCTAGCGTCTGTGCGAAGATTCATATCTTTAAGAATTAAATAGAGCTATTAAATTTTTGCCTTATTTGCAAAAGACAAGAATTTATTGCCTTACACATGTAAATTCCTACCTTCTTGTAAACCCTCTTATTAAATGGGGTTCTTATTAAGAAGGGAGTAGGGATGTTTCCAATGGAGAAAATTACAACTATACAGTTAATTTTCTTTCTGACATATAGGGCAGAAATAAATTGAACCACCAAGATATGCTTTTTTTTCTATCAACGTATCACAATTTGGACATGGAGTTCCAGCTGTTTTACTATAGAGCTTACTTTGATAACCACCATTATTATCAAACAGATCTTTCTCTGTACTTCTTCCTCCCTTAATAGCCATTTCATTGAGTTCCTTTCGAGTAGTATCATAGAGAAGTTTCCTTTCTTCTTTACTTAACGATTTCATTTCTCTAGCAGGATGGATCTTAGCTAAAAAGAAGATATCTTGAATGACTCCATTTCCTATCCCTCGTAAACCTGGTTTAGTTATGAAGAAATACTTTGCACCACATTTTCTTTTTTCTGGAAGAGTATCAATTAACTCATTAAATTTCTCAAAAGCAAATTCCTCAGAAAGAGGATCTAGTTTATCATAGCCAACATGAGGATGTTGATTTATATACTTGGATTCGAATAATCTTACTTCCCCCCATCCTGAAATTGTAACTGTAAAATAAGTACCATCTTCAAATTCGATGAATAGTTGATGTTTTTTTGGTAAGTTCTTATCATTCTCGTGATAGATAATTTTTTGTCCTCCACAGCCTAATGTGAGAATATAATCATCATCCATCTGGATAAAGATTATGTTCCCATTTCCCCAGCTTCTCTGGATTATTTTACCTTTTAATTTGTTAGTAAAAACCTCTCCTTTGTTTTCTTCACCTAATTGGACAGAAGAAGATCCTTGATACTGATGCTCAGGCAGATTATGTTTATCCATTGGAAACAGAAATTTATGTGGTGTGAAACCTCTTATAGCATTTTTTATTTTCTTACCCACAAGTACGTCATTAATCTGTTTTGCTAAAGCTAGTGCTTCTGGAAGTTCAATCATGTGCAAATATTCATGATATTAATATAAAAACCTAACTTGTGGTATTGCTTATTCAAGTTCAAAAATTGGTGCTGATATAGTAATTCTAGTTCCAACGATTGTTCCTAATCTTTTTACAGACTCGATTTGCAGTTGCATTTCATATCTTTCTAACATACTTTGTGTCACCGCTACATCAAGTTTTTTTCTATCCAAAGCTGCTATTTCAAGAATCTCAGTTTTTGCATCTGAAGAGAGTATAATTCCTTCAAACTGCAATTTTATATTTACTTTGTCTCTTCGAGGTTTGGTTACATAAATTTCTACATGTACTTTTTCATCAGTATACTCTAACATTCTTACTATTAAGTTGACAAAAATCCTGTAAAGGTATTCATCTCCCAAAATGATTATGTCCTCCATATGAGTAACTTCTGCTAAGATTTGATTTGCAAAGAAATTCTTAAGATACCCGATACTATAATTGATTACATCTTTGACCTTTTGTTTCGATAAAGGTCTTTCTTCTTGAAGTAACAAATTAATGTTAGCATTTTGAATAAGATAAATAGACCTAACCATTAATTCCCTCATTTTTTCTAATAGTTGTTCAGCTGTCTCTCCTTTCCATTGTTTATCATTCTTGAGTCTTTTGAAAAAATCAAGATAACCAATTTCTGCATGAAGATTATTTAATATGTCGTGTTGGAAAAGTTCGAAGAAAAATCTTCTTTGAGTAGCTACATCAATTAGATCTTGAATATCTCTGCACAAAAGAACAGAATAACTGAAAGATTCTGTTTTTATCAAAGTAGCAGACACATGAAAAGGAATTTCAGTATTATTCTTTGTAATAAATGTAAATTGACCATTTTT
>Ga0307444_1000060_pt1 | contig 57396 bp, 56 predicted proteins | sample SalMarSW160340MG_FD_202145 | JGI IMG/M metagenome (GOLD analysis project Ga0307444, IMG submission 202145) | Salt marsh sediment microbial communities from the Plum Island Ecosystem LTER, Massachusetts, United States - SW1603-40 | ecosystem: Environmental > Aquatic > Marine > Intertidal zone >...
TTTCATTTTTTTAATGTATCCTGAATTATTAAATGGATTTTTGAACGTAAATCTTACTGGGAAAGATACTATTCTTATTAATCATTCATTTAGCATAACCAAACTTGTTCAAAATTTCCTTATAGCTATAGGTCTTTCACAATCACAATTATTAAACTTGCAATTACCTATATTTATAACTACCCTTTTTATTTTCGGGGGTATAGGATTTATTTTCTATTTAATTAGAAGATTTGATAATTATTCTTTAATATATGGATATACATTTGGTATTCTAATTATGCTTCTCGGATATTTTGATTCTTGGGACCACCATCTTTTAATTTTAACACCACTTTTGATAATTATTATATTTAATTTACCCCGAAATTCGAGTTTAACAAAAAAAATTGTGAAACCGACTTTTTTCTTTTTGAGTTTTTTTGATTTAGCATTTATGGGAATATGGTTTCTTTTCCAAGAATTCTTTCCCTTTAATTTTGCAAGTACTATCTTTCTATTACTATTATTTTATGCCATGAGTAAATATTGTCTAATAAAAGATCCGCATATCAGTAATAATAAATTCTAAATATGATCATTGTAAATATATAAACAGATAAGAGAATCCTATTAATAGAAGAAACATTTGAATTTCAAAGCCATTATGTTAGAATTTTACCCACCACCATTATTCCTCATATTTGCTCCAGCCTTCCTTTTAGGAATTCTACATACTTTAATACCGTGTGAAGATAAAGCAATATTCTTTTTTTGGTCATTTGGAATTTCTAAAACTCCACAAAAAAGTATTTTTATCTTAATACTTTATGGATTGGGATTGATGTCTTCGAATTTAATAATTGCCACCGGGACTATTCTGATTAGTTTCATTCCACAGATCTTGATCCCTGGTATTATTCCCGATTCCTACACCATATACTTCTTTGGAGCTGTAAGTTCTATGTTTGCGGGATTTATACTATTATTTTTTATAACGAGAAAAGGTTATATACCCCATTCAAAACATAAGGATGAGATTTTTCAATTTAATTGGGAAAAAAAGAAAACACCCTATCTTTTTGGAATCGTTGCGGGCTTTGCTCCTTGTATCTTTGAATTTATCATATATACTCAATGTTTAACTTATTCATTGAGTGGTGTTCTTGGATTTATTGATGGAATTTTTACAGTATTTTACTTTTCATTAGGGACGTTTATCGGATTATTTCCTTTAGCCTTAGCAAAACATGGGACTTCTCAAATCATTAAATCTGATAAAAGTAGAAGAAATTGGATATTAATAGTGATGATATTGATAATAATCGCGTTTAATACTATTGTAATGATACTATCTTTTCTAAAAGTGCGGGTCTTCCCTGAAGTAACGTTTTAGGTAAATTTCAGAATAGGGTGAAAAATGTAGCAAAAAATATATTGGACTCCCAATAAGATATTAAGTTAGTATTTTTTCTAATATAATATAGATTCTAAAATTAAAATCGTATTTCATACTATGAAATGTTTATTCTGTGAAAACCAAAAAATCGATTTTACATGTGAAAAATGCAAATCCAGTTTCTGCATTAATCATATAGCTACAACTGAAACACATGAGTGTAAAAAACATAATCTATTTTACTCAAAAGTTAAAGCCATTGAAAGAAATTTTAAATGTACAGTTGTAGAAAATAGTGAATGTCCTGTATGTAACTATCTTTTAAGATTAGAAAGATTGTCATCTGGACAATATTATTTAGAATGTACCAATCCCAATTGCCCTGAGTCATGGAATTCGTACTTAAAAACACCTGGATTATTCTTTCCTTCAAAGGAAAAGCTTGCTAGGGAAGCGATAAGATATAATCTTATTAAAGGAAATAGATTAATATTATGTAGTAAAAAATTGCGATCCATAATAGGAAAAGAAGTTTGTCCCAATTGTTTTTTAGACTTATTAAAACGATCTCCACTTACTAATTTTTCAACAATAATGAATTCATTCAATATTTCTGCAGAGCAAATGATCAAATTTATTAATAAATATATGGATGAAGAACGAATCTATGGTATTATTGATCAAAAAAATCAGATGTTTTATTATATATCTTCAGAAATGCGTGAGAACATACTTGCGAAATTCCATGATGAAGGAATAATTAATGTCGCGAATTTAGGTGTAATGCTTGATATGAGCGCTGAGATTGCCACAAAAGTGATTTACAAGTTAATTAACCAATTCCAGATAAAAGGGTCATTCTCATTAGATAAAGAGATCTATTACACTCAAAAATATATAATGGACAATCTAATCAAAGAAATTAAAAATAATGGCAGAGTCTCTATAAAAGACCTTGCTAATAAATTTAATATTCCAAAAGAGCTTATCAAATCATTTTGTGTCAATTTAATGAGAGCAAAGGCAGTAAATGGGTTTTTCGCAGATCGTGGATATGAAATTATAACAGCTGATCAAATTTATAAAGACATTAAAGATTATTCTAAAGAAACAGGATTATTTGAACTCTCTAAACTTGCCTCAAAATTAAAAATAGCTGTAGAGTTAGCAAGAAAAAGTCTTCATGAGTTAATTAAAACTGGTACAATCAAGGGAATTTTTACTCAAAGAAGAGAATTCATGACTAACAAACATTTAGAAAAGAAAATAAAGGAAATCGCTAGAGCTTATAGAACTATGCCTTTAAGGGAGCTTTCAAATCGATTAGGAGTTACAGAAGCAAGTATAGAAGAGAATTTAGCACAGATTATTGCGCGTGGTGATATTGATGGTTATATTGACATGTCAAAAAGAACATTTGTGGCTTATTCTGTCCCAATTGAATCAAAATCTCATGCAAAACTAAAACCAACTACAGAATCTACTGATGGGGGGAATGTTGAAGTAGTTCGTGATTATGATTTCATCGGAGGACAGTTACATATGAAGGTGGTTGTACGAAATCAGAGTGATATGGCGATTAATTCAGTAAAAGTCCTTTTAGATGTTCCTTCTAGTTATAAAACTAAAGATCCCCTCATAAATATTCCATTTATCGAAGCAAAGAATTCTAGGGGTGTAGATTTCTATTTAGAACCAAAAGAATGTGGAATCTCAAATATCGGTGGTGATGTTATCTACAAAACAGCCTCAGGGGATAAAAGAACTGTACATATTCGAAAAAAAGAGGTCCAAATAAAATGCCCCTTGGTTGTGTCGTGTTTAGCAACAATTGAGGATATTCAAATAGCGATTGCAGATCTTCCGAATGACGCTCGCGCTTTCTTAATTGCAGATATAGATCCTCGTTTGGCTTTTCGAGCAGGTGTCAGGACAATAAAACGTTTTGAGGTAAGCACTGTAACCTCTCATGAAGGTAATGATACTAAAGGAAAATATGAGGCAGAAAGTTGGCACTGTTCTGAAGCGAAGATCGGAGGGGGTAGAATCATAACTCGAATCTACGTTTCTGAGGCTAATCAATCATTAGAGGTTAGAGTTTGGTGTAACCATCCAGGACAATTAACAGGCTTCCTTGCTAAGATAATTGAGTTATTGTTTGAGGAAATCAATATAATAAGGAAGATTAAATCGGATGAAAGAGAAAAAACTATTGATGTAATGGCAATAACTCAAAATTTAGCAGAAATCTCTGATTATTGCATGCTTAGGTGGAAAGCTCAAAACATTAGAACTAAGCTACATGATACTTTTGTTCGTGTGAGAAAGATTTTAGGAGAAAATGAAGCTATTCTAGGGAGAATGGAATACTGGCTTACTGAAATGAACAAATTTGGTAAGGATGATAAAATTCCTGATGAATTAGCAGATAAGTTGCTGAATGATACTGAGAATTTTAGAAATGTTATCGCAAGATCGATTAAATTGTAAACCTATTTTTTATCAAAAAAGATTTATTAAGTTATTCATTTATATTCTATATTAGAAACTAATATTTGGTGGTAAAAGTTCCGATCATTAGTGTATCGTTAAATGAGAATCTTAAAAAATTTATTAATAAACTTGTCAATAAGAATCAATATGAAAATAAATCGAAATTAATTAGAGACGCTTTATTACGCTTAATGTCAACAGAAGAAATCTCCGCCAGTCTTGATGGGTCAAGTGAGCTAATACCTTTAACAAAAAACATAATTGGAAATATGATTATTGTTACTCCTAATGATTATAATATTCAGAAAAAATTAAACAGAATAGAAAGTGAATATAAGGACCAAATTATAAGTAAAAACCAAAATTTTGTTAATCCACATTTTATAACTTTCATGGTTTTTGATGGAAGTCTTCATGATTTCCAAAATCTTGTTGTTAAAATAAACAGTATTGAAGAAATAAAGAATTTTCGATATTTAATTATAAATTAAGTACTCTTTATCTTTACGAGATAATAAAAGTTATTTTATGAAATTTTTGTATTAGATTAATTGACTTTAGTGAAATTCTCATGGGAAAAAATAAATATGGAAAAGGATTCCAGAAGGGAACACAATCTAATGGAAGCGGTTCAAAACAAGGAGGGGATCCTATTCATGCGGGAAAAATTAAAGCAAGCCACATTTTAGTGGAGAAGTTTAGTAAAGCGCAAGAACTTTATGAAGATTTAAAAGCAGGAGGAATATTTGAACAGTTAGCAATGCAATATTCCACATGTCCAAGTAAGAAAAAAGGCGGCAATTTAGGTGAATTCGCTAAAGGAGATATGGTAGCTGAATTTTGGAATGCGAGTGCTCACCTAAAAATTGGTGAAATTTCACAACCTGTAAAATCTAAGTTTGGATATCATATTATTAAACGTACGGGATAAGTTTATTATTTCTAAAAAGAAAATAGCGGATAGCGGATTCGAACCGCTGTCTCGGGATTCAGAGTCCCAAATGCTTGACCTCTACACCAATCCGCTAAATTTATTATATTCCAAGGGATTAGACTGTATTTAATAAAATCTATTGTAATTAATTCTTTACTATTTAAAATTTCTAAAAAACTTTACCTTAGATTTGATATCTGGCGTTATTTTATTATAATTCTTAATTAAAAGGAATTTTTAATTAATAAAAAAATTAGGATAAATTTTTATTTACTAAGTACTATATTATAACTTGGACCACACCATATCATTGGAGGACTTAAAAAGATATCAGTTTTAAAAACCTAATTTTTAATAACCCCGTGTGACTGAAAAAAAACCCCGTATAAACTGAAAATACTTTTTTATTATATTCCTCCACGGTGTGATCCACCCTTTTTAAATTAAATATCAATATAATATTGATATAATATGTTTACGAAAGTAAATCTAAAGTATAAAAACAGGATTCATTTATTTTTTTGAAAAAGTTCGTATATATCATTAAAATATTTATCAGACATGCCTGCGATATAATCTCTCGCTATTAAGGTTAGTTGCTTACTCTTTTTGAGAGGTTTAAAATAGGTACTATAATTCTGATTATCTATATATTCTATATGATCTTTAAAAATAGGAGACCTATAATTATTTGTTTCTAAATCTTTTAAAGATTTTTCAAAGATGAGTTCAAATTTTGCTTTTAATTTATCTAAGAATGTTTTATCTGAAGAATTTTTTTTAAGTAGGTCTCTTCTAACATATATCATCTTATAATTAAATGCCTTTAATTCCTTTAAAGCTTCAAAAATTTCAGTACTATAGCCAATCTCATCAGTATCTAAGCTGTAGTTTAATAAATCAGTAATAAGGGTATCTATTATCTTTGGATTTGTATCTCCAAGAACATTCTTACAATTTTCTGGAATATCTTTTCTCTTAATAAATTTCAATAGTATTGCATCTTCAATATCTCTTCCAATATAGCTAATTGTATCAGCAAATCTAGTGACAATAGCTTCATACGACATCGGGATTCTCTTAATTTTATTCTCATTAAAGCAATCTTCATATTCTCTGAAATGATCTTCCCATGTTTTACCATTTCTTTTAATTGGCTTTAATTTCTGTTCATTTACTTCTCCATCATGGCAAAGTATTCCATCAAGAACTTGCAAGCTCAAGTTTAGTCCTTTCGCTGGTTTTTCTGGAAATCTTCTTTCAAGGTAGGAAAGCCATCGTACACCTTGAGCGTTATGACTAAAACTTCCCATATTATAATTTCTGCTAATATCATTAAGTATTTCTTCACCTAAATGTCCAAATGGAGAATGACCAATATCGTGACCTAAGGCAATTGCTTCAATAAGATCTGTATTAAGTCTTAAAACTCGCCCAATTTGGCGAGCCATTCTTGAAACTATATGAACATGAAGCGAACGATGAGTGATATTAGCATTATTTACATTGAAAAAAACCTGAGATTTATCAATATAGCGAGCATAAGCTTTTGAATGGACAATACGATCTACATCTCTAAAAAAGGGAGGTCGGATATCTACACTTGTTTCTTCATAGAACCTGATTGATTCTGAATCAAATATACCATAAATTCCTACATTAACATCTCTTTTCATCCGTGTTTGTAAAAAATCTATCAATTGTTTATCCATTGTTTTAAAACCCAAAGTTCAATGTTTATATCTTCGATGGTATTGATATAAGATTAGATAGGCTATTATAAAGATTTTACTTATATTACAAATTAAAATTTAAATTTTGATTTAATTTTAGGAGTTCTATCTTTAGAAATTAGAAATGTATAAATAAATTCAACCAAATTTTATTTCGATTGCCCCATATGGACAACACTCCTTGCATTTTAAGCAGTAATTGCATTCCCCTTTACCAGTAAAAAATTCGAATGGTTCATCTAATATTCTTATTTGTTTTGGGCATTCTTTTTCGCATATTCCACAATCAGTTCGTCCAACACATCTTACAGGACTCCGAGATAACTTCAAAAAGGAATACTCGCTAATTGCAGAAGATACTGCGGCAAATGGGCAAAAGTATCTACAATAAACTCGAGGATACCATACCGACGCAATTATAAGAACCAAATAGAAGATTGAGATGAAAAAAACTAAAAGATTGGAAAAAATCGGTGCCAAACTATTAGTTTGAAAAATTTCACGAATCATATTTGGAAAGAAAACAAAAATATATTCTGCTAAAGAAAAAAAAGAAAGTGGTTTATTCCCTAAAGTACCTAGATTCGCTCTATAATCAATATAAAATGATACACTTGTAGTTGCTGTAATTCCTAGTGGAATAAGTACAATAACTAAAAAAATCACTATTACATACTTAATTTTCAATAATGATTTATGTGTACTTGGTTTTATTGTCTTTTTTTTTGTTGGAATTGCAGCACAGGCATCTTGAATTGTTCCTATAGGACATATCCATCCGCAAAAGAATCTACTTGTCAATAATATTATTAATATTAAAATTCCTATTAGAAAAATTGGAATTATTCCTTCTGTAATAGAAAAGAAAATATATTCTAGCATTCCTGTGCCATGTGAAAGCGGATTTCTGGGGGAATTCAAAATTGGAAGCACTTTCAGTACCCCCTCTAATCCAATCAAATTAATAGAAAAGATTAATTCCAAAATAACATAATTAATAAGGAGAAATGCGAAAATCTGAACAATTCGTCTAAATATAGTTATCAAATGATTTCTTAACTTGAAGTTTTTTAAATCCAAAAATTACCACTGAGCACTCTTTTTCTTAAAAAGATTAATTAATACTGTTTAAAAAAATTAATTTTTCTCGGAAAAAACAAAATAAAAGAAATTGAAGTTCAGTGAAATATACTCATTAATTTGGAATTCATACGTAATCCAATATTAAATGTTGTTTCCTATAGAATAAAAGAGTTTTTAGATATTTAAATCATATCTCCTAGTAGGTTTACTGCTATGTTGGAATTTTACTTAAGAAAGAGAGTTTCCAGATTCTTAGGACTTTTTGTTGATTTTCTAAGTTTTTTGTGAATCATAGTTGAAAGACTTATACATTTACTTTCTTCTCCGTGATTTACTATAACTGTCTTAGGGCGTGGTTGGATTCTCCTCAAGAATTGGGAGATTTGGCTTCGGGACGAATGACCCGAAAAACCTTCTAATGTGAATACCTTTAAATTCAATCTTACTAACTGTGTTCTCCCTTTCGCATCCACATATTGGAATTCTCGGAATCCGCGTTGAATACGTGAGCCCAATGTTCCACTAACTTGATATGATACAAAAATCAATGAATTATTAGCATCATTTGCGAGACTTCTTAAATATTGCACAGATGGGCCTCCAATTAGCATACCACTGGTAGCCATAATGATGCAAGGTCCTCCTTTAATAATGTCTAGTCTTTCTTCTTGAGCGGATACTGTCTCGAAATAATCACTTAGAAATGGATTCTTTCCCTGATGTAAGATTTTTTCTCTTAAATCACTACTCAGGAAATCCGGATTAGCAGTATGGATAGCAGTAGCTTCACTAATTAATCCATCGATAAAAATAGGTACTTTATCAATAAAACCTTTTGAAATATATTCTTCTAAGACTATTAATAATTCTTGAGCCCTCCCAACCGCTAAAACAGGAATTAGAACTTTTCCTCCTCTTTTTAGAGTTGAATTCAAAATCTGTTTAAGTTCTTTTTCAGATTCTTGTCTACTAGGAATACGATCTTGAGGTCCACCATATGTAGATTCAATTAAAAGACTTTCTACTCTTGGAAATTTAACTGCAGCTTTTTCTAAAAGCCGGGTTTTTTGATATTTAAAATCGCCTGTATACACAAAATTATAATCTCCTTTTCCAAAGTGAAGATGAACCATTGATGATCCTAAAATATGCCCCGAATTATGAAGTGTTAACTTAATATCTGGTGCAATATCTGTTACCTTTCCCCAAGAAAGAGGAATTGTATGAAGTACAGTTGATTTTACATCTCTTTTTGAATATGGTGATGGTATTCCTTCTTTTTCACAAATTTGAATAAAATCTAATTGTAACATTGTTGAAAGATTACGTGTGGGTAATGTACAATAAACTGGACCACGATATCCATATTTATATAGAAATGGTACAAGTCCACAGTGATCTAAATGAGCATGTGAAATTATTACTGCATCGAGATCTCTTACTGAAAATTCAGGCACATCGAAGTATGGAAATTTATCATTCGGATTCCCTACATTTAATCCGCAATCTAATAGCACATTACTATCCCTAGTTTGTATTAATATACAGGATCTTCCTACTTCTCTAAAACCACCTAAAGCATGCAACCTAATATTTAAATCTCTAAAGAGAGCTGGTCTATGAATTCTTTTCCCAATTTCTAATAAAATATCTTTTTGAGTTTGGCGTTCTTTTGTAAGCATTCCTCTAATTAATTGTATAGTTCTTGATGCTAATGGAGGAGTACGTATAGTTTTAGGCTGCCAAAATGTATTGGTTCTTATCTCTTTTAGATTAGAGCCTTTTTTGCCAATAACGAGACCTGGTTTCCCAGATTCTATTATTACTTCGCCTCTTGTATGATCAAATTCAATAGCGGAAATCTCAGCATCTTCATTAATTAAATTTCTAATGTAAGCCTCGGTTTCGGCGGGATCTTTACGCTTTTCTACATTCCATCGAAAAACAACACGTTTTCGCATGGTTTTTGCTAAATCTTTTAATACTGTTGAACTTTCAGTGGCTTCTACATCTGAATTTTCTGAATATACAGCAATTTCAGGACCCTCAAATTCAATCTTTTTGACATTAATATCTGGTGGTAGATTTTGGGTAATTTCCTCTTTAATTCGCTCCAATTCACTTTCGAAACTCATAAATCTTCATTATTATAGTTATTTAGTTTTTCTATTTAATACTTAATTTTTATAGGTACTTTGTGAAATTTAGATTCTATCTTCTTGGTATTATTATTCGATTCTCCTTTTAAAATGACTCTATATTGGTCAATTAATTAATAACACTCGAAATTTCATGTATATGTAAATATCGTTTTTTAATCTGTAAATGCTAATTTTTAATAAATAGTATTACATTCTCTTAAAATATAGTTTATGTTCAGAAGAGAATAATTTTTAGAATGAAATATTACTAAATTTCTAAGATAAATATAAATTGATAAAATAAAAACATTTTCATTATAGTATATCTAAAAAATTATTAAATATTCTTTTTCTAACTCTTTCCTATTAAATAATAGCATGGATGATCGCAAGATATCTAGGTGATGTGCGGTGTCGTTTGGTCTAATTGTAATTGGGGAAAAAAATGAACATGAATATGATAATTACAATGAATAAATATAAAACTTCATAGTGGATAATTTTTAAGATTGTGTCCACAATTAATGCAATACTGTTGATTAGCTTCAGCAATCTTTTCGCCACAAGAAGGGCAAAATTTTAAGGAATGTGGAGCGTACGTATTCACTTGAGTCTCTATAGTTGATTTTATAGGGGGTACCGGTTCTTGTGGTCTTTTTAGGTTAGTTTTTACTGCAGCATATCCAATTAATGTTACTACTGCTCCCAAAAAAGGGGCAATTACACCAAACCCTGGTCCCATAAAATCCCAAAAACTTGCTCCAGTAGAAATTTGTGAATAGACTTCAAAACCTATTATCCAAATAAGAGCACCTATGATTAATATGATTGATGGTACAACCCCTTTCTGTTTGGCAAATCCTAATTTTCTGCTTGTATTCGCACTGGAAAATAATCCTATAACACCAATGAGGACTACCAAAGTAGCGATAATGGAGATTGTGAGTTCAATAGGATCTCCCGTAATTCGAGTCGTAGTAAAATACCCTTCGTAAATATCCCAAATCCGAACAGAAAATAGGCCCCACAACCAAATTTGTGCAGAGGTTCCGAAAATATAAGTAGATAGAGTTGCTGCAGGAGTCAGTAACCCAATAAACGCTAATAATCCCCCAAAAAGAGGAGTTATCCATATATATTGCATATTATCCTTTCTCTCGCTCATATCTAATCTCTTATAAATTATAATAATTTTTGCCTTACTTTTATGTAAGATTTATTCAGTTATAAATTTTAAATACTTTTAGTTTTGTAATATACTAAAACAATCATCACAACATAATTTTCTCATAGCATTTATATCAATAAATTCTCACTCCCCTCATAAATAAAGAACCAACATTTCATATCTTTCATAAACTAGTTTTTTAATGCCAAGGAAATGGAATCTAAATAAGTTAAAATAGCTTATAATGTAGAGTTAAATCATACCAATAATCTTAAGTATAACCGACCTATAAATCCTGATAAACATACATGGCTGTGTAAACATGGTAAGAAACCAGTATTTTATAACAAATATGAGAACTTTTTCAAACATCGGAAGTTAAAAACGAATGATTTTGAGCCTGAGACATCTAAGCATAAAACAATGAAAGAATGGTGCTACAAAAAATTTTCATTATACAACTCGATAACCATAACCATAAGAAAAAAAGAATACTGGTTTGGTATTCAAGTCAAAGATGTGTATTTCGATTTACACCCTCTTCTTGATTTTTTTTTTCTAAATCTGCATCAGAAATTACTTCTAGAATTTCTTCTTTTTAAAAGCTTTTAGAAGAATACACTGTTTTATAAGGAATTATTTCTTTATTCTTTTAGGATTAAAATGAAAAGGGTTGTAAGTATAGGAGCAATTGCCTCTGGTTCGGGCTCAAATTTTGAAGCAATAGTTAATGCATGTGAAACAGGGATTTTAAAAGATAAAGCAACAGTAGAAGTACTAATTTGTAATAAAGCTGGAGCTTATTGTATGAAAAGAGCTAAAAACCATAATATCCCTTCTGTATTAATTGAATCAGACAAATATAGAGGAACAAGAGAGGAATTTGACCGAAAAATGATAGATATACTAGAGGAATACAGATGTGAACTCATCGTGCTTGTTGGTTACATGCGTTTTGTGAGTGAAATGTTCTTAAAGCATTTTAAAGGGAACATAATGAACATACACCCAGCCCTTCTTCCTAGCTTTAAAGGCATGCATGCCCATGAAGACGCATTGGCTTATGGGGTTAAAGTTTCGGGTGTTACTGTCCATTTTGTTGATACTCATGAAGATCATGGTCCAATTATCATTCAACATGCAGTTCCAGTTTATGATACTGATACAAAAGAGACTCTTGCCCCTAGGATCTTGGAATGGGAGCATAAAGCATTTCCTAAAGCAATCGAGCTGTTTTGTGATGGGAGATTACATATTGATGGAAGAATAGTACGAATTAATGGTGAAGTTAAATTGTAATAATAACTTGGTATAATCAGAAATATTTTTGAATGCTATTTAGTCGCGACGTGAAGATCTAGATGAAATTGATGACGATGATGAGCTAATTATAAAGGAAATTCTTATTAATGGTGAAATTAAATTATGAATGGGAAATGTGAAAAATGTGATATCTGACCCAACAGATTATTTCAACTTAAAAGTTGTACATAAGATGACGAAGATCTTGAGTTATGAAAATCCATTTCCCGTTATTCTCCATCCATAGAAATCTTAATCAGAATAATTATAATCCTAAATAACATTATAGTAAAACATCTAATTGGATCATGCCTCGTCGAAAAGAAATCTCAGAAATATTGAATTTAATGGAGAAAACTCAGAATATAAGAAATTTTGGTCTAGTGGGTCATATTGACCACGGAAAAACCACTCTTTCTGACTCTCTACTAAGTGAAGCAGGATTTTTATCACCAGATTTGGCAGGTGAAGCACGCGCTTTGGATTTCCTTGAAGAGGAACAAAGACGAGGTATCACCATGAAATCTGCAAACATATCTTTATATTATGAGAAATCTCTTGAAGGTCATGACCCATTTCTTATTAATTTAGTAGATACACCAGGGCACTTGGATTTCAGTGGAAAAGTAACTCGTGCATTGAGGTTAGTTGATGGTGTTGTTGTAGTAGTAGATGCTGTTGAGGAAGTAATTACACAATCTGAAACGGTAATTAAGCAAGCTCTCCAAGAAGGAGTTAAACCAGTATTATTCATTAATAAAATAGATCGTTTAATTAGAGAATTGAAGCTTTCTGATGAGGAGATTAAAAAAAAATATATAAGAATAATTAAATCATTTAACATCCTAATAGAAAGATATGCTGAACATCCATTCAATAAACGATGGAAGGTATCTCCCCTAGCAGGAAATGTGGCATTTGGTTCAGCACTTCATAAATGGGGGTTTACTTTAAATATTTTAGAAAAAAGTGCGATAAAGTTTAAAGATATTAGAGAAAGATATAAGAAGGAAACCTATACAAAAGAATCTTATGCTGATTTATCTAAATATCTTCCAATTCATAGAGCAATATTGGAAATGGTTGTCGATCATTTACCAAATCCAAAAGAAGCGCAAAAATATAGAATTGAAAGGATATGGGATGGGGATATTAATACTGAATTAGGAAAAGCTATGGTTAATTGTGATCCTAATGGTCCTTTTATAGTTTGTTTAAGTAAAGTACAAGTAGATAAACATGGTTTAATCTCAACAGGAAGGATCTTCTCGGGGAGCTGTACAAATAAAAAGGAGATCTTTCTTTTAAATGAAAATAGTTATGATAGAATTCAAAGAATTGCCATCTTTATGGGACAGAGAAGGGAACAAGTAGAAAAAATACCTGTAGGAAATATATTAGCGATAGAAGGGCTCAAAAGGGTAAAAAGTGGGGAGACAATAATAGATAGTAATAGTATTGATGGAATGGTACCATTCGAAAGTGTGAAATATATCACAACGCCCGTTGTGACTGTCTCCATTGAACCAGAATATCTAAGAGACCTTGATAAAATGAAAGAATTAATTGAGAATATATTAATTGAAGATCCAAATTTAAGATTCGAAATTAATGAAGAAAATGGAGAATTCTTATTATCTGGGATGGGCCCATTACATCTTGAAGTTACAGTTAATGAAATTGGAAAAAGAGGAGTAAATGTATCCACTTCAGCACCTAGAGCAGTATTTAAAGAATCTTGCCGCAAAAATTCTTCATTAATTTCAGTAAACTCTCCTAATAGTTTAGGATCTCTTAAATTGAAAATTGAAAGATTAGATGACAAAACAGTGCGATTTTTTCGAAATATTGATTACAAAACAATAAAACCTCTTAGTAAATTAAAAGAAATATTGATTGAAAAAACCTCTTTAAATGAAGAAGAAATCGAAAATTTCTTGATGTGTGATTATGACCAAAACATATTAATTTACAAGGGTGATTTTGAGTTAATTGACTTTTATAAAAATATAATTTTTGAAATTTTTGAGAAAATACATTTAAACGGTCCACTATGTTCTGAAAAACTTACAGAAATTAAGATAACTGTTGATTCTTTAGATATTGAAAAGATCTCTCAAGAAAATATATTTAACGAATTATCAGTAATGTTCTATGAAGCGATAAAAGCAGGATTAACTGAGGCCGAATTAATTCTATTAGAACCAATTTATCACACAATCATCCAACTTCCTCCAGAGTATGTTAAGAATACACTTACTTTACTTTCAAAATATTCTGCAAAGATTAATAGCATTGACCAAGACAAGGAGTATCAAGCAGTTATTGAGATCCTAATGCCCGTGAGACATTCAATTAAATTTGCTGAAGAAATCCGGTCAACTACATCTGGAAGAGCATTTTGGCAGAATGAATTTTTCGCATTTATGGAGGTTCCAAAACACGAATCTCAAAAATTAATTCAAGAGATTAAGTTTTTTAAAGGGATATCTTGGTAAATGAATAAAAGTAATATTAGTTGATGATTTATGTTAGAAAATGGATGTTCACCTTTATATATCTTTCAGGACAAACTGAGCAATTTAAATCCAAATCTCTAAAATAGAGTAGATTTTATTAATGAGCAAAAATGTTCCTAACCAATTCCCGGGATTTTTCAAATGGAGCAAGATGTCCTTTCCAGTTCTTTAATATATTCTTAAACTGCTTTTCAAAAGATAAATTAAATGCTTCAACTCGATACTTAAATTCTTCTGATTCACCTGAAGAAATTAAAATGCTACCAACGTGCTCTCCATGAGCAAAGAATATTTTCTGTTTACCATGATCAATTTTTTTAATATGATCATTATTAGCAAGAATTTCTTGTAAAAGCGTATCAACAGCGGAAATAGCTACACCTGCCAAATCTGAATCCGATATTTCCATCATATGTATAAACATGAACTTATATAAAACATTAGAAGTCTTTAAATGAATAACAAATAACCGTTCCATTTTTGTTATCCATTTTAATTCTCTTAATGATGGAAGTTGTTTCCAAGACCTTTCCATTAAAAATCCTCCAATAGATATAAAAATTGAATTCAAAGCCAAAATCCAATCACCAAAAATATCTTTAAGAAAAATTAAAAAGATTGAATACCCTGCAATATATAATCCTATAAGGAATGTTAGATTAGGTTTAGATTTTTTTGTACGCCTTATTATTTCGAGAGATTTAAATAAATTTAAATACTGAAAGCATACAATGGATACTGGAAAAGCTAAAAATAGGATTGTAAACGTTTGTAAAACATAAGAGGAAAAACTGAGAGGAATTAGGATAGAAAGTCCTACTATCGAAATAATTGTTAGTGGAAAATTTAAAATCTTGATATTTCTATTATTATTTCTATTTATATAGTGATCTAATTCAGTAAAAATTACAAATGAAAACATACCACTAAGCAAAATTATTACAGAAACAAAATAAAATAAAGGAAAAGCAAAAAATTCACTGTAAAATCTTGTCAATGATACTATAAATACATAAGATCCAAATGTTATCATCATTAAAGAAAAACCTGTTGTAGCGGATATCCATTTAGTTTCCTTTATTCTAATCGATGCCTTATAACCTAAATCTATAATTATGAATGCAGAAAAAAATCTTATAAAGAAGAGAATATCTTCTAGAGGCCCTGAAAAGAATAACTGAAAAATTATAATAACCTCTCCCTTTAGAAAAGCTTCAATTTAATAATTTTAGTTCTATTTTTTCTACTAATTTAGATAATTCATCTGTTTTAAGATCTTCTGAAACTAATATAATGTGTTTTAAATTATCAAAGAATTGTTCAATTATTTTAATATAGATATATATTATATCGTCTATAATAACAGTGAAATTTTGAGGAACTGGATTCGAAAATGAAATTAAACTATCATCTTCATATTGCTCTTTAAGATAACCAATCAATTTAATTATTAATTTATGAGAATTATTTATATAATTAATATTAAAATCTTTAATTTTGGATTGAACTATGATATTATTATTTTTACTATTTAAGTAACATAAGGTTTTAGGATAATCCACTAAAAACTCATCTACTATTCTTTTCAAATGAAATGTTTCCTTTGAAAAGTTACTAAAAATCTCTGAGAACGCATTATGAATAGAAAATAAAAATTTTGGCATAATACTTGTAAAATATAAATCTAAATTCTCTAACAATCCCAAAAATTGATGTATATTCCTTTCTAATTCTTTAAGGTTTTCTCTTTTTTTTTCTGTCATTAAATCAATTTTATGGAAAAAAATTACAATTTTAGAGTGTGATTCTTTTACTCTGGCATTTTGAATAACTTTCAAAATATCATCTTTTATTTCATGAGGGTTCTCTAACCATTTCAGATAGTCAAAAACATAAATAATAATATTAGTCCCTTCGAAAATTCTTTTTCTATCAATTTCATCTTCGATTAAAGAATCTAACTCTTGTCCAGATACATCAATCAACCCTAAATTGATATCATATAAGGAAAATATAGAATGTGAAATACCACGAGTGGGTTCTAAGGGATTAATCAGTAGATCTTCTGATTTTTTGCCTTTAAATATTATATTTTTTATACTTGATTTTCCCGTATTTGCTCTTCCTAATATTGATATTTTCTTTTTTATTAATTCCATTTTTACTAAAGTAATTGATTTGCTTTAATTAGTTCAATTGAGTGAAATTTTATTTTATGTAGTTTATCAATAGTATATTTCTAGAATGTATTTTCTTTATAACTTTTATGGAGTATTTTATCAAGGATTTTTTTTTTTGAAAAACAAGTTTGAATCAATGATTAAATTATTTACATTTGAAAAATAATCTTTAATGCTTCAATATCAATTAGGTTATCTTCATGTTCTTCATATTTTGAGTGCGATAGAACTTATTCATCTAAATTTAATTTCATTTTGAGATTAACTATACGGATAATCTCTCCTCGATAATTATAGATTCCATCTATGTAAACCAAGATTTCTGGTAATTCTCTTATTTGATCTGCTTGAACCATTTCTTTTAGATCATAAGAATCAACGATAAATTCTTCCCGGATTGACTTGGAAAGAAAGAAGGGATATTGCTCATTTTCTTTATTTTCTTGCGTCTCAGATAGTTTTACTTACCTCTCTTCTTTAAATTATAAAATATTGGTTAATAATATTTTCAAATTCATTAAATGGATTAATATCTCCATAAAATTCTTTTAAATAATCTCGATATTGATAAATAAATTCGTCCACAATGAAAATTATCTATAGGAATTATTGAATTTCCTTGCTTTTTAATAATAATTTCATTTTTATAAAGCGTGATAATGTTTTGTATTAGGGGCACTCCTATCCCTTTTTGGGAAAAAATATTAAAAATCCCCCCATTTTTAATATTAAGGATATTAATTAAAGCATAACCAAGCATTTGTAATTTTCTCGAGTTATTAATAATATTTTGAGTATTATTCATAGCGATCATATTTATTTAACACGGACTTTTTGTACATTTAATGTTTATGAATTATAATTATGTTATTTAATAATATAGAAACCTTAATGCAAAAAAATTTACACCATTTTATTTCTTTTGATACAAAATATTAACCTTTCTTTAATTTGTTAGTATTTTCCTCAATTATGAATAAAAAAGTTCATATGAAACAAAACATTTAAAGTTTTGTTATAAGAAAATTGTTGCCTTAATTTAAAGCACAATTTTTTTTATCATTTGAAAAAAGCGAATTATTATTTATTAACAAGGATTTATACGAATTTTTAAAAAAAACTTTATAATTTTTTAAAATATTCAGATACATAATTATAAAAGAATTACATAAATATTAGATTTTTGAGTGTTAAACTTCATTTAAAGATCTTTTATTTACATACAAATTAAATATTTGAACGCAATATTGTTAGCATTGAAACCATAGATATAATATCAAAAAACCAATATCATTAATTATTTTGCCACAAAAATTGTTTTAAATTATTTAACTAATTATTTTTGTTGACAAGTATCATTTTTTAAAAATTTTAAAATGCGCTCGCCGGGAATTGAACCCGGGTCGCGAGGTTGGGAACCTAGCATACTTACCACTATACTACGAGCGCAAATTTTTATAAACGTTCCATGAATTAAGTTTTACCACAAAAATATATATAACAATAATTTGGGTTAACAATTAAAACTTTTTATAAGACTAGCTGTTAATTTAATTCGTACCAGTATATTGTTAAATGTTATTTAATTTTTCGAAATCCTTATTATTTTTTTCATTTTATTTTTAATATTAAAGATTATTTCAGCAATTATGTAGCATAAATCCTTTAATTCAGAATAAAATTCTAATATACCATTTTAATAAGTAATTATGGAGAAAGTTGATCATTTTATCGAAAAATTCAACAATGTTATTCCAGTAAGCCTATTTGGACTATTTTCGATCTTTTCTGGTATCTTAGGAGATATTATTGCACGTGTAATGTTTCCTGAATACAATTTTATGGAAATGGCAGTAAGTGCATTATGTTTAGGACCTGGAGGCATTTTTTTTAATCTTGGAAATATTTTTTCTGGTATATTCGCCTTGATTTTTGTAAATTATCTTAGGACGACTTTCAATAAAAATGAGAATAATTTTAAACTGATCATTGGAGCTAATATCTGTGCTAATATTGCTTGTATAAGTTTTATATTTTTAGGCGTGTTTTGTGGCTCTAATATAATAATTCAGTATCTACATGGTACATCGGCATTAATAAGTTGGGGATTCGGATTTTGCTATATTACTATGTACAATATTTTAATAATACAAGATTCAAAGTATTCAAAGTATCTTGGTTATTTTGGTTTTTTTGTTTCTTTTGCCTTTGCTTTGTTAGTTATCCTATTTTTTTTACACTTATTTCCTGTTTTAAGGTTTATAATGGAAGTATTACCTCTAATTGAGTGGATTGGAACAGGCGCGGTAATTCTTTGGTATTTCTTTATTCCTACTTATATGCTTTATAAGAAAATTTAGTCAAATCGATAAAAACTTCTCTTTCTAATATTGGAGTGTGTAAATTATAAAGAAAATTTTTATTAAGTAAAACATGTAGGGAAAATAATATGGAGAAAATAAATGATTTCTTTGACAAACTTTTCAATATTATCCCGGGGTATATTTTTGGATTGATTGGATTTACCGCAGGGTTTCTAGGCAATACTTTAGCGTTAATTTTTACGCCAGAATATAAAATGTGGAAATATTCTATAAGTGTTTTAGGGGATTTAACGGGTGGAATATATTTAAGAACAGGATTTATAATCTCAGGGTTATTAACTATCCTATTTTATATTTACCTAGGAAAAACTTTAAAGGATGATAATGTTAATGAAAGTCTAAGAAAGAGTGCTATTTTCGCTGGAATTTTCTCCTCTATTTGTGTTACACTTACTGGTGCTTTTTCTGGTGTTAACGATTTTATTAAGTTTTTACATGGGAACTTTGCAACACTTAGTTGGTTTGGACATACAGCAGTATTTATACTTTTTAGTTTGGCTATGTTAAAAAATCCTAAGTTCTCTAAAGTTCCTGTATATATTGGTTATATAATTGCGGGAATTTTTATTGTATATCTAATTCCATTTCTTATAACAAATTTCTGTAATTATTTCAGAGAGATCTGCTATTCATTTGGGCAAATAATATATACAATTATGCCAGTATTTGAGTGGGTTGTGTATTTTTCTATCTTATCTTGGATTTTGTGTACCTCCAGTTATATGTTATACAATAAGATTTAATTAGTACTATTGCGTATTGTATTCAATGAAATTGCACTTGTGAATATATTATGGAACAGGTTGAGTTTGAAAAAAATATTAAGATTGATAAGAAAGATGCTCTAATAATTGTAGATATGCAAAACGATTTCATTCCCGGAGGGTCTCTACCAGTTGATGAAGGAGATTTAATTATAAATGGAATTAATGACGTAGCTAAATTATTTAAAAAAAATGGATCACAAGTGGTGTTAACTCAGGACTGGCATCCAAAAAAACATTTATCTTTTGCAAGTAATCATCCTGGAAAATCTCCAGGTGATGAATATATATCTGATAATGGATCTATAGGCCCAATCTTATGGCCAGATCATTGTATTCAAGGTACTAAGGGAGCAAAGTTCCATAAGGATTTAAAAGTTGATTTGGCTGATACCGTAATTAAAAAAGGAATGAATCAGAATGTTGATAGTTATTCTGGATTCCAAGATAATGACAAGAAATCTGAAACAGGTTTAAGAGAATATTTAAACTCAAAAAAAATCAAAAGAATTTTTATATGTGGTTTAGCATTAGATTATTGTTGCTATTATACAGCTTTGGATGGTTTTAACTTTGGTTATAAAGCCTATTTTTTAGTAGATCTGACTAGAGGTGTTGATTTGCCAGAAGGAAATATTAAAACTGCTCTAGAAACTATGAAAAAGACGGGAATTAAATTCGTAAACAATGAGAGTTTTAAGTAATAAAAATAGTTATTTTACATCTATCTTTTCATCCATATAATGAAAAATGAATTTCATTATAAATCAATATTAATAGTTTGTAGTGTAAACACGGCTAGAAGTTGTATGGCTGAGGGATTTTTAAAAGATTTTTTCTTAAAATATAATTTAGATATTAAAGTAAATTCATGTGGTATATCATCACATGCTAGAGATGGTATGTTGATATCAATGGATGCAAGAATGGCTATGGAAGAGGTAGGAATTAAATTATCAGAAAAATCTTTCTCAATCGATTTGAAAAAACATCCTGAAATTATTGAAGATGTTGATCTGATTCTTACATTGACTGGTAAACATAAAGAAGAAATCTATGAATTTTTTAATATAGATAACAAAGAAATATTAACAATCAAAGAATTTGCTGGAGAAAATGGTGATATTGAAGATCCGTCAATGAAAGAACTTGAGGGATTTAGAGAAGCGCGTAATGAGATTATTGAATATTTAATGAAAGGATTAAACAGATTTGAGATTTAAAAAATGATTGAATATGTAATTATTGCACTATTACAAGGCATTTTTGAATGGCTCCCTATATCATCAAGTGGTCAGACATTTATTATATCCATGAATTTATTTGGTATTTCTGCCGAAAAGGCATACAGCCTTGCAATCTGGTTACATTTAGGTACTACTTTTGCTGTATTATTAAAATTTAGAATTGATTTTGTTAAAATATTTAAAAGTTTTTTACCAAAAACGTACATCGTGGATGAGATCGACATTAAAAAAAGAAATTGGCTAATTTATGCTACGATTGGAACCGCAATTACAGCCCTACCTCTCTATTTTATATTTAAAATAGTTATTTCAGGAGCATTTACCGCTATCCAAGGAGACTTAATAACACTAATTATTTCAGGATTATTAATTATTACTGGTGTTATTTTACTTAAAACACGAAAAATCTATGGAAAAAGTACTCTTGAAGATACTCTCCCAATTGAGATCACTAAAGATAGTTTTTTAGTGGGTCTAGTTCAAGGTGTCTCAATTTTACCTGGGATTTCCCGTTCAGGAGTCACCGTATCTTCAGTTTTGTTTGAAAATTACAACCAAGACACCGCGTTAAGGTTAAGCTTTTTAATGTCAGTACCAGTTGCTATTGCATCAATAATAGTTGATATTATTTTTGGAGAAGGTTCAGTTTTCGGATTAATAGATCCATTTTTAATCATTTTAATGACAATTATAAGTTTTTTAATAGGTTATATAACCATTGAAATTTTACTCCGTGTAGCTCAGAAAATTAGTTTTGGGTATTTTTGTATTTCTTACGGAGTTATCGCATACTTAATTATAATTCCCTTTTTAATAATTCCTTAAAGAGTTAAAGCATAGTTTTCAATATAACTCATTAACTCTTTTTCAATATTGGGAATTCCTCTAAAACTGGGAAAATCATTTAAATCAATAAGGTAAAATTTATCTTGGTCTAAAGGTCTTACTAAATCAAATCCAAAAATCTTAAGATTTAGCTCTGTAGATAAAATTTTTGATAATTTATAGATATCTTCTGTAATTTCAAATTCCTCTCTTTCAAGCAATTCAACATCAATGTTTTCGGGTTTTTCTCTTAAATATTTATAAATAGGATTTTCCCTTTTAATACCGAAAACGCTATCACCTATTACATATACCTTTCTCTCAATACCATCACACTCGATAAATTCTTGAATATATACATCATAATACAGGAACTCCTTATATTTTTCGATAAATGTATCAACTTCATCGATATTTTGAACTAAAAAATTAAATCTATTATATTTATCATGTTGATAATGACTCTTAATAACTATGGGTAATTTGGGCAAAGTCCACTTCTTAAATAGAGATATATCTGATAAAGATTGATTCCATGATTTGGGGATTAAAAAATTTCTTAATTCCTTTTGATGGGTGTTTAATGCTTTCCTTAATGCAAAATCAAGAGCAATTTTGTTTTTACACGTCAAAATTGTATCTACATTATGTAAAGTTGGTATATTATATAATTTAGCGAAGTGTAATAAATCAATAGAACACTCATTTCTTACTTTTACAATAATTAGATCTGCACTTTTAAAGTACTTAGGCATATCAGAAAGGCAGAAAAACTCTTTTGTAGGATCATGGAGCAACAAATCAAATTTTTTTATCTTTTTTAATTTACTAATTAGCTTTTTAACCACTTCATGGTCTTGGTTTGCGGAAAATACTATTTTTTTGACCATAATTTCATATACTATTTATGTTATTTATGGATTAAAACTTCTTTTTTATTAAATTTATCAAACATTAAATTTAATTCTATTATATTAATTTCCTTATTGTAATTCCATGAACTTATTAACTCATTATCCACTTGAATTGAACTTGGTCTTTTTTCTGAGTAAATTAATAATTTAACAACTGTATCTCTTATGTTCTCGACTAAAAAGTTTAAGGAATCCTCGGTAGCATTAACTTGTATGATAAATTTTCCCGAACACGTAATAAATTTATCAGGACATCCAATTAAAGACATTCCATTTAACATGATAGGACAAATTATATAATATTTGTAACCATATCTTCTCAATCGACCTACTTCAATAAACTCATCAAATTTAATTCGATTTGAGACACCAGAATGATAATCGTATATAATATAATCATCTTTCTCAAATCCTAATTCTTTCAGTGTAAAAAATGTTTCTTTGACTCTTTTTGGCCAGATATTAGAAATTAGGATATAGCTCCAAGTTAAATTATTAATTTTGGTATATGTATCACAAATATAATATTTTTTATGTTTCTTAAACATTAAATCATTTGCGGTTAATGGCTTATCAGGTTTCAGTAATAATCCGTCATTTCTACATGTCTTTTTTAGAAGTGGCCAGTTAAGATTTTCTTTTTTATCTCCAGGAGCCATAACTCCAGCATTTAATATTTGATAAAGACATTTAAAATTGGGAAGTTTCTCACCAAATGGTCTAAATTTAACATTTTCCATTGTTCTTGAACGGAATACATCAGGATGAGAGTTAATTCCAATTGCATGAAATAAAATATTAGCCTGAGTAGAATGAATAAATCTATATGTTAAAGGCCATCTATGATTATAATCACCTGAACTCCGAGAAATATTAATATTTGTATGTTTTAAGCTATATAACAAGATTCCAGGAGTTTGCATACAATAGAATATATCGACTCCATTTTCCTTGGCAGCAATAGCCATATTGTTTAACCATTCTTCCTGACTATTAAAGTCTTCAGTTAAAATAGGCAAACTATCAATTTGGTTTTTCATCCAATCTTGTTCATAAACTTCAATCCCACTTTCTTTAGCCTGCTTCATCAACCATTGCCAGAATTCTTTTTTAAGGGGAATTGCCTGATTTTTATATGTTTCAAACTCAAATTTTTCAATGTAGGGGGATCTTGCATCCCAACGACGACTATGAGCAGTAATGGGTTTTTGAAATTTATCACGATAAAATGTTTTTAAGTCTGTAGTGAAAATTTTAGGATCTGTCTCCCAACGTAGAGTATTCCCATATAATCCCCCTCCCATTAATCGAACTAAAGGTCTAAATATTGTAGTAAAAGTTTTGTTCGTATGTTTTAGATACCACCAACTATCAAAATTATAATATCCTATTGGAATGTTGTTTTTATTAAAATATTCCTTGATTGCCAGCATTGTATCTTCATAATTCATTCCTTTTTCTGTATTATAATAGTAATAACCACCATTATCTGTCCAGAAACCCAAATAAGACGTTATAGTATTCGCATAAAGACTCTTACGCTTGGAATCGTGATATTTTAATAAAATATCTCCTAAACTCTTCATTGATTGGTTAATCCCTTTTCCAAAAAGTAGAATAAATGTCTGTGAAAATTTTTTTGGTATTTCTTTAATTTTCCCTTGAATACCACAATTTATTCTATTATTTTTATCTTTTGAGATTAACGTATTTAAAAAACCATCTAATGGTGATAATATAAAACAGTTTAAATCATCATCATAAAAAACTACTGGTGCTGATGTTGCACCAATCTTTTTTGAGGGAGGACAAAATATTTTGCTTCTATAGGTGAAAATTTTAGTATTTGGACTCCTATTTATAAATGAAGGAAAAGATGTGATAAGCTCAGAATATTCCCCTGAAGATGTATTTTCTAATCCATCTGGGATTGAAAGCTCAAAAGTAATAAAATTTTGGGTATTATAATGCTTAATTGATGTAATTACAGTTCTATCTTCATTTTCTAATTGGTATTCAATGTTGATATTTAAATAAATCCCTAATTTATCAGATCCATCAATTTTGTTAACAGAAATTAATTTGATTAATTTTGATTGGTTTTTGGATTGAATATCATTAGTATATTCATTAAAGTCATGTCTTACTTTTATAACTCCAGTAATTAATTCTCTTTCAGTACCAAATGAAATCGAAAATGTACCTTGATTCTTATTAAAATCTAATTGACATATGTTATTTTGGGTCGGAGATTGTATTAAATGCTTCTTTCTCTTGAAATCTTTGGAACTATATATATATGTAGCATTAAATTTTGGAGAAACAAATAGATTAAAAATCCAAGGTAAGAGTAAATATACGATAATAATAAATAACATTAAAAAGAGTACAATTAAAAGAATCAGATTTAAAGTATTAAAATTAAATTCTATTTAAATCACCAAAACTCCTAATTTTTATTATATCCTTTCTATATATTTACAAAAAATTGGATAATTTAATAAATTTAATTTAAAATTAGTTTTAAATAAAATTTTTCAAACTCGAATATCTAAAACATTATCAAAAAAATCTAACATATTTAGTTTAGATTAAAATCTCGATAAATTTTTCTAATGGTGATTTGGATTCAAAGCGATCACTCCTGAGATCGTCAAATAAGGTTAAAAGGAATTCTAATCCTAATGAGCTTAATTTTGGTTTTTTGTTCATTTGGTTTCTACCTCACTTTTGAGTTGTAAAAAATTCCATAAACGTTTGATTTTTTAATTTATAGATAATAGTTTCAAGATTTTTCTTGATATATTCAATATTGTCAAGGTCTTTGGTTGCTTCTAACAATCTTATTATTTCTGACATCTTCATTTTTTCTTATCACTTCTTTTTATTTTATTGATATTTTTTATTGTAAGAATACTCTGAAAGCATTCTTCTGATTTTATTTAGATTGGTATGATCTTTCATGAATGCATAGCAATCGTCAAGGGCGTTTCTGAAGGTGTTTCGCAAGGGGGCAACATGGCAAAACCTACCCGCAAACTCTCCCAGTGTGGCTTGGTATCCGTCTTTATTGCGATAATCAACACTGTGATCGAATTTGGAAAGATAAATAACTATTGGTTGGCTACTATCTTTATCCGATTCTAAAAACCATTCGTGCTTATGATTCATTCTCCTTAACCAACCTTGAGGCAAGAATTTAGGGATTAGTTTGATTTCAAGGGTTTTAGGGGTGGGATTTTTAGGAATTTCACAATAACAATCTAAAACTAGTCGTTCATTCTCATCTTGAAATTGGATAAATGTTAAACTGTGACAGTAAGGACAAATTATTTCAAATCGAAATTGCTTCCTGTACTTTTTCAAAATTTTGAAAATTTTCTTTGCAGGGATTGTAACAAATTTTTCTTTTTTCATTGTTCTCATTCTACCCCCTTTAATTCATCCTTAAAAGTTTCAGCGTCTTCATCAAAACACTCCTTAAAGTCGTCATAAGTTTCTATTAATTTCTCAATTGCGTATTGCTGAAGAATTTTCATATCCCATGAATCAACTACAATTTTAGCTAATCGTTTCATATTCTCTTCATTATAACTCATTTTTTTTATCACATCTTTTTATTATTTAGCTAATTTTCAATTCAAAAACACTAAAAATATGGTTATTTAATTCTATAACTAACTTCTTAATCTTTAGCAAATGAGATCTTGAAGTGTTCATTGAATCCACAATTCTGATTAACTCGTTAAATCTCCGAATCTCCCTTTTGTATTCTAAATCTGAATTTTTGATCCATTCTAATAGTTCGATGGCTTGAAATGTATTTGTCTTCTGAAATTCATCAATGAGTTGATCGCATAGAAAATTTACTTTATTCCAAAATTCTTTTAATTCGGGAAAACGGACAATACTAAATTTTAAGTTTTTGTCATTCATTTTGCTCACTTCCTTTATTTTAATTTGTAATTTTAATAATTTTGAGAAATTGAGGGGCTTGGTTGGAGAGAATTTGATAGATGTAGATATTCCCCTCTCCCGAAGTCATGGCACATATACAGCTAACTACTCCCTTGATTGTATCGGCACTACAACACTGATTTTTATTATTTTCCCAGCGACCTTCAAACCTCATTTTTTAATCCCTCATCTAAATTCTTTAAATAATGGTACATCTCAACCATAACTGCATCGTAAAGGTCTTTGTCAGTGAGGATTTTTAGAAGAAATTTGTTAGAATCTTCTATTAATTGCTTAATCTCCTTATCCTTTAAATTGTGTTCCCTAATATAATCGACTAAAATTCTGTTATTGTCTATTAATTCTTGATATTGGCTTTCATTCTCACTCATTCTTTTATATCACACTCGTTTATTTTTTCTCAACAAATAAAAAAATTAAATTTAGGGGTTTAATTCCAGCGTTCTGGAAAAATGGCGATTTTGCTAAACTTTTCTTGGATATATTCCTTAATGTCTTTAAGGGAGCTAAAAATCTTGGTTTCACCATAACAATTTTTATATTCATAGGTTTCAATGTCTAAATACCATCTGTTTGTATGAAGTCGCTGACTCTCTCCATGATGGTATCCAATAGATAAATGGATCTGCTTTTCTATTGGTGTGAAGTTCTGAATTTCGTGAAATGGGAAGGTTTCTGGTTCTTTCATGTGAAGGCGAGGGTATTCGGCTTTTTCCCATGCTCGATTCTCAAACACTAAGGTTTCCACACTTTTAGTTTCCATATTTTTATTTCACACTCTTTTATTTTTGTGAATATTGTGAAGTCTTGGGTAATAGCTTTTTTCAATCTGAGCATTAATCTCAAAGACTAAGGCGTTAAGGTTCTCCAGTGCTCTTATTTCTTCATTTAACTGATACGTTCATTCTGAAGTTCATTCTGAAGTTCAAGAAATTTTCGATAGTATTTTCGAATCTAATGTTGATTCTCAATTATTTAGTGAGGTTGCTCAAATATTTTCAGATAATTTAGATGATATTTTATTAGATACTGAAAATGGTGTTAAGATAGTATGGGAAGAAGACCTTCAATGCCATTTACCAGCATTAGATTCTAATGGTAATTCAATATATTTAGATAAATCAAAACTTCCTTCTAAAAGCTCAGGTTTCTTCATTTGGGATAATGAGGTAGATGATATACACCAAGTTAAACATGCAGAAGATATAGATTTTGAATACTTTTTAAAGCAAAATGCTCCATTTATTTTTGTGCACGATGATGAAGGAAATAACGGAATAATGAGAGTTGATCTAGTTAGCTCCCAGTTGCCAGAAGAGCTTTCCTTAGGCTTTAAAGAACCTTACACCGGAAAAGTTATAAAAGGAGTATACATATGTGACCAAGATGGCAATTACCTAATCTCTCGGATCGGATTACTAAATGGAGAATTCTATGTCCGTAGTGAACAATGGTATAAATCTCATTCTGCAATTAGAAGTCAAATTAATCCAAATTATCAGATGGAGATCAACGGAAAGATTGTAAATGTCCCAATGCTTACTTACTACAGAGCATCCACTGAATTGACTGGTAATTTAATAACCGCATTCCTTCAGAAAGTTGAGTCTGTTATCGTACCTCAAGATCCATACACCCCTCTTTTTGATACTCAGATTGATGCTCGGATGTCACATAGAATAAATCTTATTACTGAAGTTAATCAATTTTATTTAGATAGCGCTAAATCGGATGTTTTATACGGTAAAGATTTTGACTTAAATACCGTCTTTAGGTTATATTTTGAACTTCTTGATGCTTCAAAAACTACGGATTCTTATATAAGTCTTTACACTCCCAAATTCCTTGATATTCTTAATGGAATACTCAAACAAGGAGTAGATGAAATGTATTTTGAAAAGGGTAAAGATCTTAATCAGATTAATAAGAATATAAAAGATTTATTCTTACATTCTGAAGGTTATTTTGATTGGGTCGAGCTTAAGAGATTTGTATACAAGACATCTGATGGAAATTTTAATATTGGAATGGAACTTAAAGAATGGCTAGACTTAATTTACCAGAGAATAATAGCTTATAGTGGAGATAATATTGATATTATCAAACAAAAACAATTATTAGAGACTCTAGCGCCTTTAGATGTACTATCTGATCGAGAATATTTTAAAGATGAAGAAGTAATTGTAGGAAAAGTGATTCTAGCTTCAGTTCAACAACTCTTTGGTCATGCGGTTGTTAGGCTTATTCTTATGGGGATGGTTGATTTGAATAATGATGTTAGCTTGCGAGTTATGTCCAGACCAAGAATCATTGAATTATTTAGAATTTTGGGTCATGTAGGACTTGTTTCTCCTAAGAGTAAGTTTGTGCAATTTGAGAATATTGATAGTCCCTCTACTCGTTATTCTAAAGATCATGATTTAGTTTTCTTTGCCGCACTATTCTTAGATTCTCATATAGCCTTTAAAATAGCAAAAGGTGAATACACTAAGAAGGTAGATTCCTATATTTTACCAATAGGACCAATCACGTTGTCTAATAGATTACTATCTGATAATAATCCTACTCATCTCTCTTATTTAATCTCCGCTGAGCTCGCCAATACTTATCGAGAGATTCATGGATATTATACACATGTCGAGAAAGGTGACATTTTTATTAAGAGTCAACAGAATTTAATAAAGAGATTTGAGGAATTAATCATTTCACAAGTACTTTCCGATCCATCTATACCTATAAATAAGAAGGACGCATTGATTAGTAAACTTATCAGTGAAATAAGGAAGTTTTTTGTAACACCCCAATTTTACGTTAAGAGTCAGTTTTACAGTTTTCTTGATTCTGGTAATGCTCATGGTACATATATATTCAGAAACGGTTATTCCCTTCAATATTCAATACATGATTTTGAAGGGTTAGATATAATTAGATGGGCTGGACTGTTCGATGTCTATTATGGTGAGGAAATTAAGCTTTCAAATATAATTCACGTTGAGGAGAATGTTAATAATTTTATAAATCACTTTAAAGACTTTGTAATTAGTATAGGCGGGAAGATTGAGATATTTCCACTTCATTTTCTTGAAGGGTTTGGATACAAAGGAATGCGTGGTGATTTAGAATTTCTTTTTGACTCTTATTCGATCGATTTTACAGATGCAACAAGTGAGAGTTACCGTAAATCCGAGAATCTTTTGAGGCATATGGGATATCTTATGCATGCATATCCAGTTGCTTTTGTAGTAAAAGAAGCCGGAAGTACTTGGGATACAAAGAAAATAATTAATATTTTTAATTTTAGAGGATACCTTAAAAAGTTTGATATTTACTCAGCATCAGGAACTACGGGTCGAATATTTAAAGCAGAGGACTATTCTTATTCGTTAATATTTCCTGACCCAGATGACCCAGGGAATTATATCAGTTTCTATGATGATTATTGGGACTCTGAGAGACCTTCTAGTACGACAAGCTATTATAGTCTATATAATCAAGATTGGAATACTGAAATATGGCTAAACACTATTGGGTTAGAGTCTTTGAGAATAGAATCAATTTTTAACTCTTGGTATATGAATTTAATTAAGACATCCACTAGTGAGTTTGCTAGAGATATAAGGGAGATTCTAAATCTTTAAATTAATATTTTTTTAAATGCTATATATTTGTTTTTTGATGCTGTAATTTCCGAAGTTTTTACCAAGTCCAATGATTTTACCCATTCATTAATTTTTTCATCTAAAAGATCTGAATTAACTTCTAGTTTTATAATATTTTTTAATTTTGTTATTGCCTTAGGTAAAGTCCATAGATTACAATACCTTAAGTTAAGAGTCTCAAGAGACATAAGATTGTCTATAAAATCGGGTAGATGACGAAGGGAAGTTCTGTTTATTAATAATAACTTTAGATTTCTTAAAGTTGTTATCGAATCTGGAGTTGTTTCGAAGTATCCCCCATAGATATATAATCTTTTGAGATTTGGAAACTTATCAAATGAGTCAGGTAGAGTTGTTTCTCCATATGAAAAGATCCTAAGCTCTTCTAATGATTGAAGTTTTACTTTTGGAGGAGGTAGGAGATCGGTATATTCATTTAAATGTATATATAATGTTTTAAGATTATCAAACTTATTTATGAGATTTGGGAATTTATTTGGGCTTGTCTTACTAAAGAATAATTCTAATTCTATTATTTTTTTATTTTTAATAGCAAAATATGTAGTATGCTTTTTTTCTGTTATACTTCGTAAAGTCTCAAAATTTTCGACCCATCCATAAATTTCATGATAATTCTGTTCTAATTCTAATAGAGCCATAGCATCCTCAGCTTTTAGTAATGCTGAGAAGAAGTCTTCCCTACTTAAATTTTGTGTATATTTGTTTTCTATAAGATAGTTTATCACTGACGGAACTCCACTTTCTAATCTTCCAGCGATCTCTTCATTAAATTTTAATTTTGCTAACGGATCTCCTGCTTCCATTAATCCTTTCAATAATGGAAACGCTAAATTTCGATGAAGGAGATTTGTGTCGTATTCACTTTCTGCCCATACTTGTAGATTTGAACAATGTGCCCAGAATTCTGTCTCTGGAGTAATTCTTTCATTAAGTTTATCGAGTTCTAGTTTATTATCTAATACCTCTACTATTTCATCTATAGACGTGAATTCTGTTATAAATTCGTCTAATTGGTTTAGGTGAAGTTTTTTAATTGGTAAATATTTACATTGTCGAAAATAATGTCCATTTAAATAAATGTTCGTGTTTCCATTTTCTAACTTTAATAAAATAAAATCGTTCACTTTAAATTCTTTTAGTTCCATAATGTTTTTATAAAAATTTTAGACTTTTCTTCTATGTTATATGAGATAATTTAAAAATTTAAATATAGAGAGACTTGATTTTCTTAGTTATTTTATTTTTCATCTCATTTTATAATAAAGAAAGAAAAAAATTAGAATTTAATTTCGAATCAATTTATCATAATACCTGAGTTGAATTAAAGTAAATCTAAACTTAAATTTAAAAAAAGATCATTTAAATGGTTTTTAAACATAAAGTTATTATATACATTATTATTCTTAAGAAAAATAAAAAAATTCTAGGATCGATTTAATAAAGGACTACTTAAATTTAATCAAAGATGATGAGTAAAAGTAGTATAAATGTAGCTATTGTGGGAGTTGGGGACGTCGCATCTGCATTGATTCAAGGTGTCGAAAACTACAAGAAAAATCCAGAAAAAATAATAGGGATACTTCCAGAAATCACTCAATATAGTATTAATGATATTAATTTTGTTTTAGGAATTGATGTTAATTCTGATAAAGTGGGTAAAGATTTGAGTAAAGCAATTTTTGCAGAACCAAATTGCAATATGAGACTATTTGAACCCGATTATTTAAATGCTCCTGTCATAAAAGGTCCAATTTTAGATGGTTTAGATAGTAATATTAAAAACATAGTACCCGTAGATAATAATCAAAAACCTACTGATGTTATTAATGAAATAAAAAATAGAAATACAGATGTTACTGTAATCCTACTTCCAACAGGTTCGCATGAAGCTGTAAAATATTATGCTATGAGTGCACTTGAAGCAGGATCATGTGTTGTAAATGGAATGCCTTCACATGTAGTTAAAGATCCAGAAATAGTTAAAAAAGGTGAAGAAAAAAGCCTTTCCTTAATGGGAGACGATGTGAAATCCCAAATTGGAGCCACAATCATTCATAGAGCGTTATCAAATCTCTTTCCAATGCGGGGAGCTATATTAGATAGAACAATTCAACTAGATTGGGGTGGTTCTAGCGATTTTTGCAATTTGTTAACCCCTATGCCAGATGGATCATTAAGATACGAAGAAGGAAAACGCCAATCTAAAACTGAAGCAGTAATTGCTAATCTCCCGAATCGAGATATGATAGACTGCCGAATTTCTGCTGTAGATTATATTCCTTTTCTAAAAAATCAAAAAGAGGCTTATATGAGGCTGGAAGGAAGAGTCTTTGGAGGAGCCCCAGTTAGAATTGATATTACAATGTTTGTAGAAGATGGTAATAATTCCGCAGGAATTATTGCAGACTGCATTAGGATTAGTAAAATTGCGAAGGATAGAAAAATTGGGGGAATTCTTCATTCTGCATGCTCTTTTTTTGCAAAACATCCTCCAGAACAATTAGATGATTACGTTGCTAAAAAGAGACTTTTAGAGTTTTTAGAAAATAAACGAGAGCGATAAGTAGTTTATATGCTATGAATAAACTATCATCTCAAGTTTTAACCTCTAACTGAAATACGTGTTTTATAGATTTGTTGTCGTAATAGTAAAATATTATATATATAATCTGATATTAGACTCACTGCTTCAGGAATACTTCTAAAACTTGGAAAATCATTAATATCTATAATATATGGATTTCCTTCATTTGTTAATATATAATCAATACCAAAAATTGAGAGCCCCATTTTTCTTCCCAATCGTAATATTCGTCTCTTTAATTGTTTGTCAATTGGTACACGAATATGAATCAGTTCTAAGGGAGATAAGTTTTCTTTTTGTCGTAATCGATTATGAGAAGTTATTGAAACTGTCCACCGGCCAATTACATATATTTTGTAGATAATATCGAATTTACCTAAATATTCTTGGAAAAACAACTCATTTTCCTTAAATTTTTTTGTTAATTCTTTAAAATGATGTGAATTTTTAGCTATACCGATAATTCTATCATCTTTTGGTAAGTTTGGGATATTATGTCTATTCAATTTAATCACTATTTTAATACCATTAGAACAAGCTTCAAAAGCTTCATTAAAAGAGTAAAAACAACGAGGGATACATATTTTCTTACTTTTTTGCTCAACACTTCTAAAGGTATCTCTTCTGCTTTCACATGTCTGGACCGCATCTAAACTATTTAAAAGAGGAATATCAGGGGTTATTTCTCTTATCGTTTCATAAATTTCTTGATTATCTTTTTCAGATAATAATTTGACAATAATAAATGAAATAGGGTATTTCTTAATTTGTTTCTTGAAATGTTTAACGCTAAATATATTAGAATCTTTTTTTAAAAGATTGATTATCGAAATATTATAGTTCTTATTAAAGAATTTTTTGATCTCTTCAAAGATTTCGAGATCGCGATTACAAATAGAGCCTATATAGATTCTACTAAACTTATTTGACACGTATAAAACCCTATTAATTTGATAAATTATGAGTTAATTATGGTATATAAATATATTGATTAATTAGTAATTTAGATGTGTTTGTAGAAAAAAGTCTCCGAGTTTTAAAGATCTCATTGTCAGTACTCAATGCTAAAAGGTTTAAAATTTTATTTTAATTGTATTTATATTATATATTTTTTTTATTTAATAATAAATAAAAAAACCTTTTTTTTAAAAGAAGGCTTTTAAGGTAAAATTTTTGAAAAAGATAGGAATAATTATTGATAATTATCACTTAAAGTATAAAGTGGCAGATTTCCTAGAATATTTAAAGACTAAAGCAGAAATAAAAATTTATGTTGAGGAATCTTTTTTATTAAATAGTGAGAATTTAAATTTTGATGAAGATTTATTCTTTACTAAGGCGAAGGGAGATTTAGTTTTAACATTTATAAAACTTCTTGAAGAACAAACTTCTATTCCGGTAATAAACTCCTATAAAGGTACTTGGTTGGCAATCAATAGATTTTTAAACAGTGTTTATTTAAAGAAGGAAGGAATTCCTATTCCTGATTTTTCTCTAAATCCTAAAGGAATTATTCCACCTTTCCGGGATTATATTATAAAAAATATTATAGATCAAAAAAATTATAAATTTAAACCAGTAGTTCATAAAAAAAATGGCCAATTAAGAGTAGCTGATGAGAGAGCTTTAAATGAAGTCGATACGATTGATCCGAAATATAATTATTTATACTATCAGAATTTTATTAAGAGTAAATGGGAATATAAGGTGTACTTAATAGATGATGAAATATTTTTCTTTAAGCAATTACCTATATTAGTAAATCCTAATAAAATGGAATCAAGAACTAAGATTCCAGAGGAATCTGAATTAAGAGAGATGGCATTTAAAGCTGCAGAGGCAATAGATCTAAAAATATGTTCATTAGACTTTTTAAAATCAAAAGAGCAGTTCTTTCTAACTGATATAAATTGTACTCCAAATTTTAATTATATTAAAGATGGCCATAAAATTGTTGCAGATTTTTTATTAAAAAAAGCAAAAAAATGATTTAGAGAAGGAAAATGAAGATTGGCATTCTATCGAAAAGAAAGACTATGATGACGGGAAAGCTAAAAGATTGCTTAGAAAATAAAGGATATACCGTTTCTATCTACACATTAGAGAATTTAATTATAAATGAAACTCTTTTAAACAATGACTTTTGTATATTAAAATCAAAAAGTCTATTTTTTTTATACGCTGGTTTTTTCTTGGAAGCAAACAGTATTCCCGTTATACCGAACCCCCAAATATCATTTTTGCAGAAAAATCGAATACAGTCGCATTTTCTAATGAAAAGAATAGGGTTATTAGCACCAGATATTTATTTAGGTACAACTGACACGTTTAAGAATCAATTAGATTTAAAAGATTTTCCGTTTATTTTAAAGCCAATCATGGGTTCAGGGAGCAAAGGAGTCAGAATTATTAGATCAAAAGAAGATTTAAAATCAGAAAACAACACAATATTATACTTAGAGCGGTATATTAAAGGCATTCACTATAATGTATATTTTATTGATAATGAAATCTGTTCTTTAATTAAACCTCCATTATCAGATGAACATGTTGATATGAAAAAAATTGAAACTCCAGATGATATAAGAGATGTAATTAAAAAATGGAAAGATTATTTTAAAGGAGATCTATTATTCGGACATTTAGATATTGTTCGAGAAGAAGCTAGCAATAATTTATATGTTGTAGATCCAGGAAGTTTTCCTGAGTTCACTAATTGGAAGTGTAAAATTTCGCCCGTTGAAAGTATATGCAATCTAATAATAAATAAGTATGAGAAACTACAGAAAAATCATAATAAAAATTAATTTTTTTACATTATTATACATTTAAAATGAGTACGCAAAAACAACTAGAAAAATCCAAGATTTATGGAGAAAAACAAAAAGTACGTTTATACAAGATAAAACACTTCATTTTTGATTTTGGGGGCGTCTTAATTGAAAAAACCTTTGTTTTGAAGAATTTATTTGATATGATTGAATCAGATTTAAAAATTTCAATTCCCCGTGATGAAAACTCATATAGTAGAAAAATTAGAAGACGTCTAAGTTCTGGAATAATTTCTACTCAAGAATTTTTACAGAAAATTTTTGAAAAATACTATTATCCTTTTCAAAAAAGCGATGGAGCATTATCCCCCAAAGAAGTGGATGTAGAATATTATACTGAGCTTTGGTTTGATTTATATTCCCAAGTAACAAATATTTCCTTAGAAATGGCAGAAATAATAGAACGCTTACATCAAGCAGATTACACTGTAAGTTTAATGTCAAATACCCATGATGTCCATGCAAGATCGAATTATTTAAAAGGATTCTATGATATTTTTGATAATATTTTCTTATCAAATGAAATCGGTTATATTAAACCAGATATGGACAAATATAAATATGTTTTAACAAAATTAGATACAACTCCAAAAAAATGTATCTTTATAGATGATAAAATTCAGAATTTAGTTCCGGCTCGAGATCTAGGATTTATAGTAATTAGATTTGAGTCATTTGAGAAATTCAAAAAGCAGCTACGCGAATTAGGAGTAGGAAATATTAGTAAGAATCTTCGCCATAAAATAAAAAAGAAATATACGCAATATAAAAAGACTAAAAAGGAGTATAAAAAAGCTAAAATGGAATATAAAAAAGCAAAAAAAGATTATTTAAAAAAAAAAGGGAAATCCTTAAAACGGAGAATGGAATACCAACAAAAGCACGCTAAATATCATAAGAAAAAAGCTGAATATAAGAAAGAGAAGGAGAAAAAGAAACAAGAACTTGTAACAAAAATTCAAATCACATAAAAATTTAGATAAACATGTGTTATTCTTTACTTTCTTCTTTATTTTCTTGTTCTTTATTAAATTCCTCAACCTTTTTCATAACAGATTCAGATGGAGTTGCAGGTATCGGTATTTTTTCATAGATTTCAATGAATTTTATATCATCAAGTTCATTTCCCATATAAGTCTGAAGATCCATCGCAAGACCAAATTTAACGTATGTTAAATTCTGAAAGAGGAACATTTTAGGAATAGTTATCTCAAGAGTCTTACTTTTAGGAATATAACTTACTTGAAAATCAGACACATTTTCTTTCGGAATTCCTTTGTTTATCATAAAATATTCTATTTTCTCATTAAAATCTTCGATTTTATCTATGATTTCCAGATTATAATCTATATTTTGTCCTGCTAAAGGATGGTTATAATCAACAATAACTCTTCCTTGTACAATATTCGTTACTATACCCCTTTGTGTTTGTCCTTGAGTTTGTTTAATAAACTCTTTACCAATTTCAGGATTTTTTCCTTCATTTAATCTCCTGAATTTTGCTATACCTATTCTTTCAATTTTTTGGGGATCGCGTTTTCCAAAAGCTTTAGTAGGAGGAATTCTAACGGATTTTTTCTCAAAAAAACTCATCTCTTTAATAGTTTCAGTTAAACCTTCATTTACAAATCCGGGTTTTCCCACGATAACGAATTCTGGAGTGTAGTATCCCTTTTTAGCCTCTTTCTCATCATATATACCTGCTTTTTTCGCATCATCTTCAGATGAAACTCTAAATATCTGACCCTTTTGAGTTCGTGCTGTTATTTTAACAAGGACAAAATCTCCGTCTTCAACTTTCATTCCCTGCAATCTATTTTTCTTCTGTTCCAATTTTATAACTTCTTCCTGGATTTTTTTTTCTTCATCTTCTTTTTTCTCAATTAATGCTGTTTCTCCTACTTTTACTTCTTGTTGTATTAATTCTTTAGCACTTTCAATTATTTTTTCAGCTGTAGACTTCCCGATTCCTTTTAACTCAATTAAATCTTCTAATTTGGAGTTTGCTAATTTTTCAACAGAATCAATTCCCGCTTCTTTTAATATATCAACTTTTTTACCAAGGCCTTTAATATCTTCTAATTTTTGAGACATTTAAACTCATTTATGTTAATTTTTAAAAGTAGAGGTGTTAAGAATTAAATTTTGTAATATTTAATTATTTATAGATTTTTCTAAAATAAAGAATTCGTTATGATAATGGCTCAAATACTATTCCTAATTTTTGAGCATACATTTTTACCTCATGCATTTCTTCAGATGTAGGACTTCTATTTATTTCTTCATAATTAAATGCCTTATATTGAGGTCTATATTGACCCATGATGTTCATTACAGCTTTGGGGAGCTCTTTAGCAACATAATCTAATATTGGTTTAGTACAACATTCGATATGATTTGGCATCACTAAATGTCTAATACAGATTTCTCCACTTCCCTCATCATGGACTCTTTTATGATTTCTAGCAACTACATCAAAATAATTATCAATTCCAGAATATTTTTTACCACATTCATTATTACCATATTTAAAGTCAGGTAGCCAAAAATCCATAAAATCTATTATTAATGATAAAGATTTATCAGTTAAGAAAAAATTTGAGTTCCATAACTGACAGATACTAGATTTTTGAAATTTTAAACTCCCTACAATAGTGTGAATATTAGGGATGGGATCTCCTCCCACATAATTTATATTTATTGCACCTTTATCAACAAGTTTTTCAGCAATAGATGCCAATTGGAGAGTATTAACTTTTTGAGCTACATCTTCAATTTTTTTTTTCCCTTTCCATGCTTGAGAAATATCATAATTTTGACAAAATACACATCCAAAATTACATCCTTGAAAAAAAATAGTACCACTCGGAATTAATAAGGGTTCTTCACCCATATGAAGGAAAGCAGAAGACACATATGAATCTTTTGAGATTAAGCAGAATCCCTTCTCACCACTTATTCGGTTCGCTTTACATTGACGTTCGCAGAACATACACGCGTGTAAATATTTAATTGCTATTGTTTCGGCGAGAGTTATATAGTTAATTTCTTGAACAACACGATTTTTCAAATTATTTGAATCCTTATTAAGAAGTTCGTTAAACTCAAGGGATTTCTCTTTCAATAAGCTCTCAAGCTTTTCTACAGGATCGCTTAGGTTAAAATCGCATTTTACACTCTTAGCAACTAAATATCTTGCTAACAGTTTCCCATCAAGTATTCCTCTATATTTTGAAAATCGTTTAAGTATTTCTTCATTTTTCCATACAGATACAGCTTCCGGTCGAAGAACTCTAAAAACCATAATAAAATGATTAAGGTTAACTAATTAAATCTCAAAAGAGAGCCATTCGATAATATTCGATAAAAATTTAAGATTATCTCCCGCATCTAATCCAAAATCGTCTTCTAAAAGCCAATCTGAGGAACCAATAGTAACACATCTCCCGTTATAGAATTCAGAAACTACACATATAGGTACGGGCCCAAGAGCTCCAATTTCATCATCACTATAATATTTAAATTCAGCTTTTTCAGAGGTAACAATTAAATCCTCTACTTCCTCTTCTGTAAGTGTAAAAAAAGTGCAATTAGGTAAGACAAGTTCAGTAATCCCTTCCGTTATAGGATGGTTAAATAATTCTGTTATTAAAACATTCTTTTTTTTAATAAGATAATTTGAGGGTGCTTCTTGAATAACTCCATTCCAAAATCTTCGAACACCAGTCATTTTATATAAAACTCTAATAGACCCGTGTTTCATTGGAATATCTTGATCCCCACCCTCTCCACTAGTCAATAGGAGTCCTCCACCTTCTCCGATATATTTTTTAATTGCTTTTAATTCATCTTGTGTAAATTTATCTTTTTTCCCATCTTTAGTATGTTGGATATTACCAATAAATAAAATATCAAAATCTTCAAGCATATCAAATTCAATTGGTCCTTCAGTTTTATCAATATAGCTAATTTCAAAATCATCTTCCCCTAGTGCAAATTCTGGAAACTCTTCTAATTTTTCTTTATGAGACAAGTCTACGATAATTTCATAAGGCATTTTAATACACCGCTATTTTTTTGTTTTCTATTGATTAGTACCAGTTTTAATTAATAATTCCAAGTTCTATTAAGAGATAATCCTTCTAGCTTAAGAATATATAGTATATTTTTATAAAGTAATGCTATCCTTATTATTAAATATTTTCTTTTAAATTTTTTTAAATGAAAATTATAATAGGTAAAACTTAAATAATAAGAGAAAAAATAATGAAATTACTACTTTTTAAATGTAGTTTCATATAGGTATAAATTCTCGCTCGGCGGGTTCAGAAGCTTTAATGACAGCAATATCTATGCCATTACCAGATGCCATATCTCGAATAATTGAAGCAGTAATCGCTTTTTTTATAATTTCCTTACCCTCTTCAATAGTTAAATTATCTGTATACTTAGCCTCTAACACACCATAAGAAAAATTCTGCCCACTACCGATTGCGCAATATTTTTCAGGTAAGATAGACCCATACGCACTTATATCTAAAATAGTTGGTCCTTCCTCTTCTGTAACTCCACCTAACATTAAACCTACTTCAAAAGGAAACATCTTATTTTGGTATAAAATATTTGATAACATTTTTCCAGCAGATTTTATTAACATAGGTTTGCCATCATGTTCTAATTGATATATAGTGGTTTCAGCTTGTAAAACGTCGACTAAGTATTGACAATCTGCCACGGAGCCAGCAGTTGTGATCCAGATGTGCTCCTGGATTTTATACAACTTTTCAGCAACTTTACTTGCTACAAAATAAGCCATTGTAGCTCTTTTATCTGTACCTAATATAACCGCGTCTTTAACTGTTAATCCTACTGTAGTTGTTCCTGTTTTTAAAGTTTGAGCATTGACTTTTTGAAATTTTGATTTACTACTTATAGAATTTCCTATAAATTCAGAATCAGCTGGCTTTAATAAATCTTCTTTTCTCATAATTTCATTAAAGAACTCTCGTTTTTATAATTTTTTTTAATTTTTTATTAATTTTTTATCATTTTAGCATTAAGTTTTTTATTATCGAATCAATTAATTAGTATACAAAATTTTAAAGACTTAAGATATATGATGTATGATGTAGTAATTTCTGGAGCAGGACCAGCTGGCTCTAAATGTGCTGAAGTTTTAGCAAAAAGTGGATTTAAAGTCGCTTTAATTGAAAGAAATACCGGTTGGCGTAAGCCATGCGGAGGAGCTGTAAGTTCAAGAATTTTCAAGTATTACCCTCAATTACGAAAATTAGATTTGATGCCTATTACCGGAATAACAATTTATTCTGGAGATTATCATAAGTTAGAGTATTCCTGGAAGGATATAACAGAACCTTCATTGACTGTTGATAGATTAGAATTCGATAATTTCATAAGAAATATAGCTATAGATGCTGGGGCTGAACTCTTTGATAAAAATCTTTCTTTTGATTTTCTGTCTAAAAATAATCATAAAATCGGAATAAAAACTAAAACTCCAAATGGAATTAAAGAATACTTAGGTAAGATTATAGTAATTGCTGATGGAATGCGCTCAAAATTAGCACCTTTGTCTGGATTGAGAAACAAGTGGAAAATTGATGAAATAGGTTTATGTAAGTGCGCTATAATGGAAGGAAATAATTTATTAGATAAATCTGCAATTTCATTATTTTTTAGGAGGTATAAAGGATATGGTTGGATTTTTCCATTAGATGAAACTCATTTCAATATTGGATGTGGTACTTGGTTGGAGGCAAATATTAATAACAATTTGAATCAAGCTTATAATGAGTTTATTCATGATCCAAATTTAAAGAAATTCTTTCCAAATAAAAATTATAAAGAGATTTGGAGGGGAGCATATCCAATACCAGCATTAGGAGTTAAGGAAAAGAGTTTATTCAAAGACAATATTATGATCATCGGTGATGCTGCTGGTTTTGTATCACCTATTAGTGGTGAGGGAATACATACTTGTATAGTTTCTGGAAAGGCTGCAGGGGATACCGCAATTAGAGCTTTAGAAAATGATAATATTTCTAATCAAACTCTAAGGAGCTATAAGTCTTATCCAAATGTCAAAAAAATCATTAGAAATTTTAAAATGAAAGTCTCAATAGTAGATTTTTTTTATGAAAACAATGGTGTAAATCTTAACAATATGTTCCACTTAGCTGAAACTGACGATCATATCAGAGATGAGGTAGTTAATATGTTCCTATTTAATCAAGCTCCAACAAGAGACTTTTTATCAAAATTGAAATCAATGAAATAAAAACAATAATTTTAAAATTATTTTAAATAATAATTTTTAAATGGCTGAATTAATTGGATATATATTCACTCTTGATGCGATAATTACATGGGCATTAGCTTCACTCGTCTATAAAAAAGGTTTGGAAAAAACACAACCAAAAGCTAATTTACTTTTTAGATTATTTTGTACTACCCTTGGAACCTTTATATTCTCTTTAATATTTGGCAATTATCTTATTCTAAGAACTCTAAGTAATTCAGAATTAATATCATATTTAATTGCATGTTTGATTTCAGGAATTAGTGTGACAATTGGAGATTTAATGTATTACATGTCATTAAAAAAAATAGATGCTTCACGTACTTATCCCCTCGTGCAAATCTCACTAGTATTTGTAATATTCTTCTCCTTTTCCCTTTTTGGTGAAGAAATCACATTTTCAATTATACTTGGTGGCGCCTTAATACTCTCAAGTGTTTTTATTCTAAGTACAAAAGATAAGTCTGAAAAAACTGTTATAAAGAAGAGTATAAGAGAAAGAATTTCGGAAGATTTAATTATAGGTGTTTTGTTAGCAATTGGTACAGCATTTTTCTGGGCGCTTGCTTACGTTTCATTTAACCAAGCTAGAATTTTAAGTGGAGATGTTTTTATTTCTAATTTTTTTAGAGTAGGTTTTGGCATGATCGCGATAGCGATATTAGGTCTATTTCAACGCGAGTACTATGCTGGATTTAAAAATGAAAATAGGAATAATTTAAAATATTTTATTTATATCGGAATAGCTGGGATATTATCTTTAGGTTTGGCAGATGCTATATATATTAAAGCAGCAGAGATTAATGGATTGATATTAACATCCACATTTACGGCAAATACACCTATGGTTCAACAAATTTTTTCAATTTTAATTTTGAAAGAAAAGTTTCGCAAAAGGTTTATAGTTGCTGTGATTTTAATTATTATCGGTAATTATATGATTATATTCTTCTAATAAGAGAAGTTAATTTTATGTTTAAAATAAGTAAATCTGTTTTAATATTTTGAATTTTCAGAAGAATTAATGGAGATAATTAAAAATAAGAATAACTATTTTATAATATATAAGAAATATTCATGAGAGTGATACTTGAATTATAGACTTGGATTTGATAGATAAAAATAAGATTCGTGCTGACAACTACATTACTATTTTATTAGTTGTTTGTTTTCTTCTTTTTGCCATATTTTTCCCTTTAGATGCACTTTTATCTATTATAGTCTATCCATTTGCATCTTTAACATGTCTGGGTATTTTAAATATTGTCAGCGTTCTTGAAAAAAGGAATTATAAAAACCACGGAAAACTTAATAAGATTTTATCAGGAATTATTTATATTAATTTTTCAGTATTAATCTTATGGTTTATTTTAACACAACCTAATATTGCATCTCAGAGAATAGTTGCATTAATTGCATTTCCGATGTTGATTGTAGCATTTGCAGGTATCATAAAAGGAAGTATAATTGATATCTACTCATTAAAATATCGAAGAGTGAATATATATATTGGTATAATTACATTTATAATTTGCATGCTAGTTTTGTTAAATGTAATGAATAATTTCTTATTTAATATTATTGTACTTTCTCTCACACTTTTAATTAATATTTTAAGCCGAGCAGCTTTATACTTGAGTGAATTTGGATTATCTATTGTGCATATTAAGAATTTAAGACTTTTCCTATATATTATTTCCGATTATTTGATAAATATAGATAGAAATGGGAATCTAATATTAAGTAAGATTGAATAAGAAAAAGTTTTAAAAAGAATTTGTTTTGTATGAAGATTTTTAAATTACAATTTCTTATTTAAAAATTGATACATTTTTCAGTAGTGAAATCAATTAAACTTTTTAATTCAAATTAGGATAATCAAGAATGGCTAACTATGAAATCGTAAATAAGGATAAAGTTCGTGCTGATAGTTACATATTAGGTATTCTCGTTGTATTTTATTTGGTTTTTCTTTTAGTTTTTAAGATCGAAGCTATATTCAATTTTATCGCTTATCCTCTTGTAGCACTTTTGATTCAGGGGATTTTGAAGATTATTAGTGGTTTAAATAAGAGAAATAGGGAAAGAGGAAATAATTTTACTCAAATTTTACTAGGGATAATTTATATAATTTTCTCATCATGGTTTTTAAGATATTTGATTTCATTCCCTAATATTACTCTTCAAACTCTCATCAATTTAATTGCTTTTCCGATGATCATTGTTGGGATTGCTGGTATTATTAAAAGTATAATCATTAAGATTTATTCATTGAAATATCGAATTATAAATATAATAATAGGGGGTATTACTATAGCAATATGTATGATGGCTTTTGCTTCTCCACTCATTTTTCCTGAAAGTTTCTTTCTATTTCACATTATTGTTTTTTTAATTATATTAATACTTAATATTTTAGGAAGAGCTGCACTTTATTTAAGTGAATTTGGATTATCGTTAGTATCTTTTAGAAATTTTAAAATCTTTTTCTATATAATATCTGATTATTTACTTCAAGTTGATAGTAATGGAAATCTTATTTTAGACAAAATAAAGTAGGAGATTTGAAAATTTATAAAATAAATGATTAGAAGAATCTCATGGATACTGAGTTTAAGTCAATTAATTACTTTAAATAAAATAACTTAATGAGTATGATATAATTCTATTTATATATTGAAAAAATATAAATAAGAAATAATAAAAATGATTCTAAACCATACTATTTAATTCAATGTATCATACTAAAAAATTTACATAATCTGAAAAATGTGTTAATTATGAACGATGTTCATTTTAATAAAGAAAAAGGTTCACAATTGAAATTATTTACTCCTGGACCTGTATATGTTCCAAAGAGAGTTTTAAAAGAATTGGCAAAACCTAATGATACTCATAGATCAAAACCCTACTCAGAAATGCATCAAATGACAACAGAAGGCCTTCAAAAGGTATTGTATACTAAAAATGAATGTTTGATTTTTACATCAAGTGCTACAGGGATAATGGAAGCGTGTGTTAGAAATTTAGTTAAAGATGATGAGAAAGCATTATTTTTTTCAATTGGAGCTTTTGGAGATCGATGGTATGAGATAGGAGTATCAAATGGAAAAATATCTGTTAAAGAAGAAGTTGAATGGGGGAAAGTGATAACTCCCGAGGTCGCTCAAGAAGCTTTAAGTAAAGATAAATATCCAGTCGTTTTTATTCAGGCAAATGAAACATCCACTGGTGTTTATAATCCCATTGATAAATTAGCACCAATAATCAAAGATTCAGGCGCGTTATTATGTGTAGATGCAACTTCTTCAATGGCAGGTATTAAAGTGGAAGTTGATAAATTGAATATTGATGTTTGCTTAGCTTCTGTTCAAAAATGTTTTGCTTTACCGCCTGGACTTGCTGTTTGTTCTGTATCGGATGCAGCATTCGATAAAGCAGAAAAAGTAATAAATAGGGGTTTTTATTTCGATCTTATTAGCTTAAAAAAGAGTAATGCAAAGCATCAAACTCCAGCTACACCCCCTATACCACAAATAAGAGGCTTAACAGCTCAATTAGATTTTATATTGAATGAAGAAGGTTTGGAGAAGAGATTTGAAAGACATGAACAATTAGGAAAACAAACGCGTAAGTGGGCAAACGATATCAATCTCGAGATGTTTCCTGAAAAAGGATATGAATCAAATACAGTTTCTACAATAAGAAATTCATTAAATCTTGATATTCCAAAAATGGTCTCTATGCTTCTAGGCGAAGGTTATCGAATTGTTAATGGATATGGAAATTTAGTAAATAAAACATTTCGTATTGGGCATATGGGAGAGATTCAACTTAAAGATCTTGAAGAAATGTTGAAAATTCTTACAGAAATTATAAACAAGTTAAAATAAACATAATTTAATTTATTATATTATTGATTTTTTTTTATCTTTCTTTTTTTATACAGAGTTCAGTATAATTAAACCAAAACTCTTTAAAGATTTGTAAACTAAAAGAAATATTCAATCTAATTAAATTCAATCCGTGTGATGTAAATGAAAATATTAATTAGCGATAAACTTGAAGATGATGGGATTAAGATATTTGAAGCAAATGGATTTGAAGTCGTAAAGAAATTTACAATTACTAAGGAAGAACTTAAGCATGAAATTGGAGATTATGATGGAATAGTAATTCGTTCAAGAACAAAATTAACTGCTGATGTATTAGAAAATGCAAAGAACTTAAAAGCGATTGGTAGAGCAGGAGTTGGTTTAGATAATGTTGATATAAATAAAGCAACTGAGATGAACATAAAGGTTTTAAATACTCCTGAAGCTCCCGCTGTTTCTGTGGCAGAATTTGCATTAGGTTTAATGCTAACATTAGCAAGAAAAATTTCCTATGCTGATCGTACAACCCACGAAGCACAATGGAAGAAAAATGAATGTTTAGGATATACCTTAAATGGTAAAAAACTCGGCTTAGTAGGGTTTGGAAATATAGCAAAACATTTAGCAAAAATTGCAATTGTTATGGGAATGGAAGTTGGTGTTTATTCTAGATTTAGTAAAGGTCAAGTAGCCATTGATGAGGCTAAAGAAATTGGATGTTCAATTTATCCTTCAGTTGAAGATCTATTAAAAGAAGCACAAATTGTTTCATTACACCTTCCTTCTTCACCTCAAACTGAAAATATAATCAATGAAGAGCGGATTAAATTAATGAGGAAAGATGCTATAATCATTAATACAGCAAGAGGTAATTTAATTGACAATAAAGCTTTATTGACCGCATTAAAGAATAAAAATATCGCGGGTGCTGCTCTTGATGTGTTTCGTGAAGAACCATTAAAGGATCAAGAATTAATTAAATATGATGAGAATCTCGTGCTAACACCACACATAGCATCCCAAAGTATTGAAAATCAAACTGCTGCAGCTATTATGGTTGCTGAAAAAATATCAAATTTCCTAAAAAGTAAATAACTAATTATTTTTTTTTAATTTTCTACCAAATCATGTAAAATTAATCCCGAAAGAACTTTTGGATCAAACCAAGTGGATTTTGGCGGCATTACTCCTCCTTTATCTCCGATTATTTCCAAATCTCTGATATCCACTGGATATAAATTAACAAACAAATCATTTCCTTCATCTACAACATATTTTTCCATTTCTTTAGGATCTTGTATACCTCCTACAAAAAATATATTATCATCAGAACGAGGATCTTTAATACCCAAAATAGGTTCGAGAATTTTATCTTGAAGAATGGCAACATCTAAGCTATCTCGTTTAGTTTTAAAATTTTTATTTTTAACTACCATTTTATACCACTGTCCCTTCAGGCAAATTGCTAATTCATTTTTTTTCTCAGGATTGAATGCTTGCTTCATAGAAATGATTTCAAAATTACTTTCTAATCTTTTTAAAAGATCCCTCTCGCTTATTGGTATTTTTTTAATAACACGATTATATGGTAAAATCCGGATTTGATCGTCCGATGCTACATAGGAAAGTAGATTTTGCCAAGGAGCTTTTATTTTTTTATCTGCACCAGATTGCTTAAATTTTATTTTACGGTATTCTGCTGCACTAGCAGCTCTGTGATGCCCATCTGCAATGTATATCTTTTCATTTCTAAATAAGTCTTGTAATTTTTGAATTATTTTATGATCAGTTTCTTGCCATAGGAGATGACGATATCCATTCTTTTCGAAGTCAAATATTAGTTCTTTCTTCTTAATTTTTTCAATTAATGCCTTAATCTTTTTATTAGCTTTAAAAACAGTCCAAACTAAACCTGCAGCCACATTTGATGACACAATATGATTTGTACGGTCTTTAAGTGGCTTTTCTCGAGTATTTTCGTGCTTAACTATGTTTCCATCTTCATAATCCTGAAGAGCAACCCCTAATATTAAACCTTGATGACAAAAATTTGCGGATTCTTGGCGATATACAAATATACTTGGTGTATCTTCTTTCTTAATAATTTTTTTCTCTTTAAAATTATTATATGCTTTAGCAGCATTACAGTAAATTTCATCACCATCTCCATCTGGTAATATAAGGTGTACTAATGAATTAGGTTTTTTCTTTAATTCTTGTTCTTCTTCTTTACTAATAATATCATATGGATTAGTACAGAATTCTTCTGGATTAATAGGAATATAGGGCTTTAAGGGTGTTATCCGTACCATAATATTAATTAAAAGCTTCAAGGATATATATTAATTTCCAAATTTCTATACTTTAAAAATAGCCTTCAATAAATAAATAAAGCTTTTTATTTCGAAAATTATTTAATACTAATCTCTCTTAATTATGATAAGTTTTGTTTAAAAAAATTAATAAATATTTTATCCATATAAATATCATAAAAATACCTATTTTAAATTAAATTTTAGAGAGAATAGACAATGTCTGAAGATTTAAGAAAACAGTTGGATAGTATTGAATCTAATGAAAAAGAGATCGCTGCTATTAAAGCAAAAACTGATAAATTAGCTGAATTAGTAGAAAGACAAAAACGTATTATAAGTGAACAAGAGGGAACAATTGAAGAACAAAAAGCTAAAATTTCGAAAATGACGGATATCCCAGAAGATATACTTGAACTTAAAGAATTAATTGGTGGACAACGACAGCTTATTAATGAAAAAGACCTTGAATTAGAATACGCGAAAGCCGAAGTTGCCCAATCTCTAAAAGAATTAGAATTAATAAAAAAGCAAATTACTCCAACTCAAAAAAAATTAGAAGAAGCTTATGAAACTATGGGCAATTTAAGAACCGAATTGGCTGAAAAAAACTCGGAATTAATTTTAAAAAAGGGAGCAATGAAAAATCAAGAAACAAAAATAAAAGAATTAGAAGCATTTACCGATAAATTCAAAGAAGAACAAGTTAAAATGATGGAAGAAATGGAACAAAAATATAGAAAAGAGATACAAGAATTAAAATCTAAAATTAATAAACTTGATTCCTTTTTAATGGACAGCAAGTTAACATCCACAGAAAAGATTTCTGAAGTAAAAGATTTTGCTTCCCGTTTTGAAAGTATGAGATCAAAATATGATGAACTAATTGCCAAAGTAGGAGAATTAGGCGATAAAAATAGAGATGCAAATGAAGAAATAGAGAAGCTAACTAAAAGCCTTAATGAATTAAAGGCTCTCCAAAAAGATAATATAGATAACATCAATTATTATGAAAAGTTAAAACCCTTAATGGAAAAGGAACCTCTTTTTAAAACTTTCTTAATAGTTGAAGAAGTTGGAGGAATTACTTTAGAAGATCTTAAAAATGCCCTTGGTATTCCTATTGTTACTGTAAAAAAGAATATTCAAACACTTGAAGGAATAGGTCTCATCGAAACGGATGATAGAGAGAAAATTATAGTAAAGAGACAAGATTTAGTTTAATATCCGTCCAATTTCAAATTTAAATAATAAAATTACTGCTTTTTGAAACACCTATTAAAAAGTGGAGTAATAATATAGTAAAGATTTAAAATAAAACGCTTTAAATCTTTGCTAACTGATCATATAGCCTTGGTAGTACTTCTTTATACTTATCATCTGGAATTTTTTCAAGTATTTCGGCTGAAATTGTTTTTAATATCTCACGATATTTACCAGGTTTCTCATCTCGCCGAAGTAGAAGTGCCACAACATAATTTTCAACGGAAATAAAATCTTGTCCAACTCCAGAGAAGAACGATACTACTTTATTATTTTTTAAAGCAATAGATGCGAAACCTGGCTTTAAACTCTGATATCTGTGACTGGAATACACTTGTGTGAGCAGATTATTCGTTATTTTCAAGGTTTCGGGATAGAAACCTTCATTAATAGGACCAATCTCATTATCCCAGCGAATTACTAGAATACCTACAGGCATGATTTTATACCTTTTAATTTAAGTTATATAAGATAATTACGTAGTTTTATTTGTAGACTTGAATCATTACTATTTATGTTATTATTTTAATATCTTACTTTTATTTATTTCTTTTTATTTTTATGCATATCTTATCTAACCATTAACACAAATCAAATCCCTAATATAAATTAAGCTAAGAAAAAATTTAAATTAAAATTATAACTTTGATTTATTGTCACCCTTAAAAGCTTAGAATTACTGCTTTTAAAATAAAATTTCTTATTTTTGCAATGGAGAGGTTACCGAGCATGGTCAAACGCCATTTTACACCAAAATGGGTCAAGACTATAGGTGCTGGACTTAAGATCCAGTGGCAAATATTCAGCGTATAACTGGATAGCCAAAAGGCCTTCGGGAGTTCAAATGTTGGTTAACCGCATCGATAGCAGCAGGAAGTCTCCCCCTCTCCACACCTTTTTCTTTATTCTGGAGTAAAATTTAAATTCAAATGTATATTTCGAGGTTTCAAATCATGTTAGGGTTGTCTGAAGGTGAAGAACTTCCCACCTCAATCTTTTGATTTCATCGAATTTCTGTTGTTTTATTTAGGTTTACACTTGGTTTTAATAATCTTAAATATAGCATTCTTTATATCTCAAATTTAAGACTCAATTTTAGTTGCTTATTTTAAATTTGAATTTAATGTTTAATTAAGCTAATTAATAATCTTTAAAGCCTTACAAAAGGCTATTAGATTTTAATAAATTCAAAAAAAAAAAATTTAAAATTAGAGAATTAATTTAAAATTAACCTTTTATTTCCTTTTTCAATTTCATTACTAAAGGAATTATTTTTGTAGCATCCATAGCAGGGGTTGTTTTCATAACCTTAATATAACCAGGTTTAGCAAGTCTCCACATCATTGAGCCTTTTGCCATCTGTTCCTCATTCTCAGCTTCCTCTATAGTAATTCCCCAATAATCTGATGTGCTAACGTAAAAACCTATTTGTTTAACTCCTGCAACTGGATAAAGTTTCTTACTCATGAGTGTTTGCGCAATTTCAGCCAATTCTGAGGGATCAAAATCAGGATTTAATTCCCAATACGATAAGAAAAGCATTTTTTAGCCACTTTATTATTTATAATTTTGGAATCGCATCTGTAAGGACTTAAAGTCTATACAGTATTATTCATTAATTCTTCTTATATATTTAATATTTTCCAACTTCATGAAAGTTATTGAGCAAAATTATAAATAAAAAGGTACTATTCAATATACATAGAAATCACAGCGATGGGTACTGATTCTTATTCCAGAGTATCTTTCTTTAGCATTATCAATCGAGTATATTGTTATTGTTCATAAAGAATCAAAAGAGATTATTTACTATAAAACAGCTGGTGATTTTGATCCTGATTTCCTTGATATCTTTCGAAGCTCAATTCAATATGAAATCTTAGATTTGCCTTTAATAGAGGGATCAATCGAACAAGCAACTCTAGAAGGCAAATATTTAATAACATGTGCGGGTACAATGATTTGGACTACATTAATAACTAACTATAAACCAATTATTATTGCAAGGGAAGCATTAACTTCATTTAGTTTTAGATTTGAAAAGTTATATAATCAAGAGCTTAAGGATTTGTATATGGAATTCAAAGGAGATATTTCAATTTTTCAACGTAAATCGTTATACAAAGTGAGTGTAGATATGATTGTTGATGATGAGTTCCATTTACAACTTACCTTACCATATAAATTGGGATCTACTAAAGGAAAAGAAATATCTTCAAAGACAAAAAAAATATTCCAACTTGCTAAGGATATTGCTCATAAAAACAAAGGGCGTATATTACTTGGAACTTTATTTACTGAAGCTAGCCATATTTTAAAATCTGATAATGTGGAGATAGCAGTATTAATTTATAATTTAGTTGAGAATGAAATATTTATACCTATTCCTTTAGAAGATTTATAAGAGAAATTTATTTTACATTTTTAAGTGTTCATATTAATTTTTTAAACCCGAGTAAATTGAATAAACATTAATATTAGCAAATAAAATTATTATATATTTATTTTTAAAAAATTGGTATCCTTAGTTGGCGCGTAAAAGTATCGGCTGCTGAAGTTTTGGCTGATCCTATTTTTGCCCCATCAGATTCTGAATTAGGAGGGCATGCGTATTGTCTTTATCTCGCTGATAGAGCCGAATCCGAAAGAAAGTTAGAATGGGTAATACTTGATTGGTGTTACCTACAAGATCCGGAGGTTCCGATTGAAAAAAAACCACTTGCAGGAGATGGTGGAAGAGAGGGTGCTTATAAGGATGTTCTCTTTACATTTAATGATGAGTATAGTTGGGCTCAAACAGCGCTAGAAGTGAAAGAATGGAGGATAAGTCAGAACCGAACTGCTAAAAAAGATGAAATTTTAGCACCTTTAGAGGATATTTTAAAGCACCTTGCAAATGAAGAGCTTAAAAAAATATTCAGAAAATATGGTATTGAAATTGAATGATTAACAAGTTTAAATTACTTTTATTCTAATTTTATTTATTTTCTATTTCATCGAATAATGATTTTCCACATTGGGGGCAATAAGCAACTTCCCGACCAATTTCAGCTCCACAATTTTTACACATTGTGTTAAATTCTAATGTTGGGGGAATATTTTGCATCACGTTTATAAGAGTTTCATTGAGAGCATTTTGTATTTCTGCTATCTTTTGGCTCTGTTCTTTAATAGGAAATGACCGAATAAAGATCGATGAGAGTTCTACTAAAAAATTCTCAACAAACTTTAGCTGGTCGTAATAGTTTTTATTCACCTTAAATTTTAATAGTTCTTCTCCTACTTCAGTTAAAGAATAAACTTTTCTTAATGGTCCTATAGGGCTTTTTACTTTCTTAGCTTTTAAAAACCCATCTTTTTCTAATTTTCTTATTATTGGATATATAGTACCAGATTGTGCTTCCCAAGTGCCTGCGAAATGTCTATTCAAATTTTTTATTAAATCATAGCCAGAAAGCTGGTTACTATTGAAAATAGTCTCAATAATTGTGAATTCGAGAGGAGTAAGCTTACTTTTTTGAAGATCGTTAAGTATTTCCTTTTTAATTGTTGCACCCAATTTTTCAATATCATCTTCAAGATCTAAAAATTTACCTAACCACATTATGAGATTATCTTTATTGATTTCTTTCTTGCTTTTTCCTCATTTTTTCTAATTCTTTTTCAATTGCATGTTCTTTTCTTAATCTAAGTTTCCCACCTTCTTCAGCGTTTCCACTAAAATATTGTATGTAAATTATTATATGTAAAATAACAGCTGTACCCCAAAAAATAGCTGGAAAAATAATCCAGTAAAACTTTGGAAATGTTAAAAAGTTGACGATAAAAAGAAAAAGCATAACAAAAATGAAAGAAGTTGTGTGATAAATTACGCCTCGTTTAGCCATTGGATAAACACCCCTAGCATATAAAATATATGCTAAAGCATGCATATTAAATCCAATTAACCATGAAAAAAAGGGGTAAACAAACCAAGGGAACTCAGGGGAAAATATGAAATTTACTATGATAAGTAATACATTCACTAGAATAAAAACTATTAGATGGATCTTAACAGAAAATCGGAAACTTACTTTCTGTTCTGCAATTTTTCTTAAACTTTCTTCAGAAAATGCATTATTTTCATTCATATTTCATCAATATATTTGGGAAATCTAAAGTGATTTATTTTAAATCACTAGTATATATAATTGTTTATATATTTGTTGGATCTACATACCAATCAAATAAGTAAAGAAACCTTGAAAGCATTAAAATTAAGACTGTTGAATGGTATTGATTTAACATTTTCAATGTTAGAGAGGATTTTGACCTCAAGGTTTTTCAAGATCTTTAAAATAAGTCATATCATTGAATTTAATACTAATTATATTCGGAATAATAAAATCAATCAAGATGATTAAGAGTAGCAAAAAGTATAAATATCAATTTTTGTATTTTATCTAAATCCTATGCCAAATTAGGCTCATAACTTAATAATGTCATCACTATCAGAATATCTTGGAAAAATAGAGGATTGGGACCACCGGACATTTTTAAGTATTTACAAAAGTGATTTTAGTAGAAAAACTAAAAAATTCGCCATTGTATATAGTTTTTTTGGCTCTATGTATTTTTGGGGGTTGGTATGGTTAATATGGTATTTCTACGGATATGTTACAAAAGATTATTTCCTCTTAGTGCTATTTACTGGTGGTTTCGAACAAAGTATCATTATTCATAGCATCATACGTTATAAGTTAATTAGAAGAAATCGCCCCTTTGTTACACTTCAAAATGAAGGCGTAAGGAAACACGATGATTTTATTAGAATTCCATATATTATGAAAGAATCAGAAAAACAATCATTCCCTTCAGGGCATGTAACCTTTCTATTATTTTTTGGTTTTATATTTGCTTATTATTTTACACAGTATTTTTGGATTATTATATCTATTTTTATTACATTAGATATTATTATGGCAATTTCAAGATTAATACTAGGGGTACATTTCCCGATTGATGTAATTTTTGGATTCTTTTTCGCAATATTATATGCTCTTTTGTATCTTGGTATTACTTATACATATTGGGTTACTTTTTATTACTGGCTTGGACAAACTTTCTCACCTATAATTCAGTTCTGGTTATAAGATTGAATATATCTAAAACAACGAGAAAAGTAATTAAATAATACTCCTAAATAGGGTAATAAATTGAAAAATGTAATCGCAAACATAAATCTTTTTTTCCTTGGTTTTTTTTCCTAATTGATATTATGCGATTAACTTTAAAGAATGGAAAAAAGCAATCAGTGCCTGAGCATCATAAATTCACTTCAGATTTCAATTCAGTTATATTTATTGTTGTGTGGAATTCACTTGGTTTTTTTTTTATAGAATATATAATGAATTACTATATTTATTTCGTCTTAGGATATCCTGCTCCTAATGTAGGATTATTCTTTTCAGCTATCACGTTTGGAGGTTTAATCAGTTCAAGTTTCATTGGATACTTAACCGATCGTTTTTCGAAGCGAATTTTAGTCATGATAGGGGCGTTTGGGAGAGGTTTATCTTATTTTGTTCTCTATGCTTCTATAATCTTACAGTCAATAATAGGAATGTATATAAGTGCATTTCTATTAGGTGTGGGTGCTCAAATTTTTTGGAATCCTTTAGATACTATAATTTCTGAAAAATCTTCAAAATATCATCGATCTTCAGCTTTTGGAAAGAGAAGACTTGCCTTAGGGATTGGAATGGTTCTTGGTACGGTTATAGGATTTACAATTTTTAGTTTATCGAATTATTTTATTCCGAATAATGCTTTTTTAATATATGGAGCAATTCCTATATTCGGGATCTCAAATATTTACGCAGGAATTCAATTCTCAAGGAAAGTAGATGAGAATAAAAAGTTTGAATACCCAGACATAGAGAATAACAGTATAGTCGAATCTGAATTAGAAACTTTAGATGAAACTTCAAAAAAAACACCAAGTTTGTTCTATTTTCTAGGAATTATTATATTGTTCTCTGGTTTTTTTTTAACCGCAATTAATTCTGGATTATATCGGCCTTATATTCAAACATTTGTACTTGCAAATATAAATAGTAATGCAGAATTAGTGGCATGGTTTTATTTACCTACAGCATTAATCGGGGCTTTAATCGCACCTAAATTAGGAACATTAGCTGACAAACTTAACACATATTTAACTGTTGTTATAGCAAGTTTTTTTGGAGGTGTGGTTACATGGTTCATTATTAATTCAGGTAATTTATGGGTTTTTTCTATTTTACTTATTATCGACCAGACCATTATGTTAACAACTAGCTTTATTTTCATTAATTTCCTCAGTCGTGTCTCAATTAAGCACCGAGGAAAGATATTCGGGATGATTACTCTTTTTGAATCAGTAGGAATGATAATAGGTCCTCTCTTAGGAGGGATCGCATGGGAAACTATAAGTCATCAAGCACCTTTTATCATTTCAATTATTGTCGAATGGTCATTAATTTCTTTCTTCATTGTAGGAATGAAGCTCCTCAATCCCTATCTTGTCGAACCAATCAAAGATAAAAAATTAAGGAAGAAAAAAGAAAATTCTATATTAAACGATTAATTAATACCAGTCAACAAACTCGTCTAATGGACGTCTCTCTCTTTCTTTTGCACGTGCTTTTTCTCGAGCTTCATCAATATGCCCAATAGCAATAATACCCATTAACTCAAACTTGTTTATTGGAAGTTTAAAAATCTCATTAACTTCTTCTTTTCGATTTAAAATTTCTCCGATCCAAGCTCCACCAATATCTTCTTCTGCATGAATCCCCAACAGAAGATTTTCCATAAATGCCCCAATAGCTTGAATATCCTTTACTCTATCATAACCTCTTTCAAGATCTAAGAATATCACTAAATTAACATAAGCATCTTCGATAATACCTCCATATTTAGAGAGCTCCGAAAGCATTCTTTTAACAGTAGGATGAATAACTATACAAACTCGCCAAGGTTGACTATTATTTCCAGAAGGTGCCCATCGAGCGCCTTCTAATATATTTAAAATCGTTTCTTTATCAATTTTCTGATAGATGAAGCTCCTAATGCTTTTTCTCTGTTTAATAAACTCGATAAAATCATTTTTAACAAGATCCATATTTAAAAAATAAGATCCATATTTAAAATATTATTTGGATATTCGTCTGGATATTTCTTCTATTTATGTTTACTAGAGATTATTAATACACTGAATATAAGAATTTTAGACTCCTTCCAGAAAAAAATATTGAGGTTATATATATGGGTAAACTTTGGGGAAAAAAGGAAGATAATGAGCTATTAGGCTCTCCACAAGAAACAATGGGTTTTTCTAAAGAATATTCTTCATTACTTCAAAATTTTATAATAAGAAAATATGATTTCACAAATCTTAACCAAGTAGAAGATATAAAGAACCAATTACTAAAAAGAAAAATATTAATTATTAATGCAAAAGAAGTCC
>Ga0307444_1000061_pt1 | contig 57296 bp, 43 predicted proteins | sample SalMarSW160340MG_FD_202145 | JGI IMG/M metagenome (GOLD analysis project Ga0307444, IMG submission 202145) | Salt marsh sediment microbial communities from the Plum Island Ecosystem LTER, Massachusetts, United States - SW1603-40 | ecosystem: Environmental > Aquatic > Marine > Intertidal zone >...
TACCCGACCGCGACGGTCCCCTGTGCGTCGAGGGTCGCGATCACCCGCGGCCCGAACAGCGGATCGGCCGCCACGAAGTCCCCCATCCTCACCAGCCGCTCACCGTCCCAGGCTTCGAGAACCGTGACCGTATCGGCCTCCAGGTCGCGCCACACGAGGGCCAAGCGAGTCGGTCGCGCCGCTCGCGAGTTCTCCCTCCACAGGGAGAGCACACCGCCGCGGAAGGGGACGAGCGGCGTGTCGCTCAGATATCGTCGGTACCCGGCGGGCCCCGTGATCCGGACCCGCGGATTCACGTAGGGAGGGGCCGGAGTGATCCGCACCGATCCGAGCGGATCCCCTTCCGGCGTGAGAAACGACATGCGCTGATTCCGGTTGTCCAGAACGGCCACCGTGTCGGGTCCGAGACGCCCGAGCGCCACGATCGAGAGAAACTCGTCGGGACCCTCTCCTTCGCGACCGACCGTGCGGATGTGCTCACCCCCGCGGGTGAGGATGTGGACCCGCGCGCGGTCGCCGACGATCAGCCGATCCCCCAGCGGCAGCAGCGCGCCCGGGCTCTCCAGCTCCGGACTCCGCCAGATCACTTGCACGCTGTCGAGAGAGACGCGGTCGGGTTCGCCGGTTGTCGTCACGACGGTCGTGTCGCCGAGTTCCGTGGATTCCGTGTGGAGTCGCTCGTCCACATGCGCCCCGCCGCATGCCGTGATGGATGCGGACAGGACAGCGGTGAGGAACCCGCGCTCCACGGCCGGCGACGAGTGATCCATCAACGGCAACCGGCCAGCGGGGGCTTCGGCTCGCCCGGCCCATGCCTCAAGGCGTGCACGCGTACCTCCTGGCGGTCGAGCTCGGCGCCGTCCGGGAGCTCGCAGAACGCGAACCCGCCGCCGGGCCCTGACCGTGTCTCGCGGGACTCCCCGGACCAGAGCACCACGACGCGTGCGCCCGGCAGGGGGACCCCCACGATCACCGATCGCGAATCGACCTCCCCCAACATGACCGCGACGTCGAGGAATTCGTGGCGCGGCACCGCGACAAGGTCATCACCGCCAGGCTCGACGAGGTCTACCGCGACCACCCCGGCGGTCTCCAGTCAGCACCGCTGAGCGGGCCCGCCGCGATGGCGCGACCGCCTTTCTCCACACGGCGCGGCGCCTCCCGTCAAGCGACGAGGGTCGGAATCACGCCACCCGGCGCGCCGAAATGAACCGAGATGCCCTGATCCGAGAGCTCCCGGCCGGGCTCGGGGATCACGAACCGCTCTCGCTCGGCCGACCAGTAGAGGCACCCCGTCTCTTCGGTGGGCCGCGAGCGCACGAACGCGTCGGCGTCCTCCAGCGCTTCGAGCCATACCCGCTTGCTCGCCACCAGGTCGAAGGGCGCGATGAGGTCGAGTCGCGCCATGTCCTCGGGTCGGTAGTGGCCCCGGCGCTCGAGGAGCTCGAGCAGCGAGAGCGGCGTGAACCCCGGGTCCTTCCCGACCGCGGCCCACACCAGCCCGCCGAGGGCCAGGACGCGCTCGTGCACGTAGAGGATGTCGACGAAGTCGCGCGGCTCCTCGCGGCCGGCCAGGGCGAGGGTCTTGTTGGTGGCCAGATCGACGTCGTGCAGCAGGTAGCCGCCCAGCTCGTCGCGAACGAGAGGCATGAACCGCCACGCTGTCTCGTGGGCCCAGTCGACCCTGGTCGCTTCCGTGGCCTTCGTCACCGTCGCTCGGATGAACCCGGGCTGGCTGATCACGACGCGGACGTCGTAGCCCTCGGCTTCGAGGATCCGCGAATCCTCCGCAAACGCTTCGGCCACCCGTTCGGAGGAGTCGTGGAAGAAGTCGAGGTCGTGGCTGTACCGGGTCGAGTCGGGGGAGAAGTGGAGCGCGGCCCCGCCCGCCAGGTAGCAGTCGGGCGATCGCGTGCCCGCGAGAAGGGCGAGAAGCGTGCGCTGGAACTCTGTCAGCGGCACAGCTTCCTGCCGATCCGCCACGCCTCGCGGTTGCCGTGCTTCATGAGGGTCTCCGCCACCCACGCGACATCGTCCAGTGAAATCTCGAGGTCCTTCCGATACGACCAGAAGCAGAGCGCATGGAAACGCCGGTACGCGCGACGGGCCTCGCGGACCCGCACCATGTCGCGCGCCGTCTCGGGATCCAGCGTGCGCCGGCTCTTCCTGCCTCCCCGGCGGCCGATCGTCGAAAGATATTGACGCACCGCATCATCCATGCGATACATCATAAGCGGATTATGATCTGTGGTCAATCTGGGCGAGGCTCCGTGGTCCGGAAGACCGCTCAGTGCGGTCGAACCCCGGTTGATGAGGGGGGTCTCCGAACCGAACCGAACGCGTCACCCGCTACCGCGACCCTGGAAAGCCTGTGCTGGCCCATTCGCAGGCGTCCCTGTCGACCTCGACCAGCGAGCGCTTCACCCAGGTTTCAGCCCGCGGCTGCGTCGTGCCCTCCCCCGCGACCGCTCGCTGTAGCAGCACGAACAGGGTGTCGCCCCTCGCTTTGACGATGGAGCCGACCGGTGAGCCGAGGTCGAGCGGTGTATCCACACAGGCTTGGGCGAGGTCTGCGGTCAGGACCGAGAGGTAGTAGCTGACCCTCCTCTCAACCGCTGGCGGCGTGCCCTCCAGGTCCTTCTCGGTGTGGACCAGCAGGTAGGATCCGTCCGCACGCCGGAAGATACCGGCGAGGAACGAGAGGTACGAGTATCTCTGCATATCGGTACGGGCATCGGTACGGGTCTCGGCGATCTCGACGATGTTGTCGTCGATCGGGCGTCGACGACGGACGGGGATCTGCAGGCTGTCGACGTATGTTCCATCGCGTCCATCCAGCTCGACCACGTAGAGATGGGGTAGCGCACCGAAGTCGAGGAGGAACCTGTCGCCCCACCGAGCCAGGGTCGTCCCGAGTCCCCCCATCGCGAAATACGAGGGATGATCGCGATAGATCCGGGGGACGCGCCACAGGTGCCGGAGTTGGTTCGTCCGCGGCACCCACATCAAGACGGAGAAGTCGCCGCCGGGGAAATCGGGGAACCCGAGCCACAGGGTGTCTCCCGCCGCGCTCCACAGGACCGTGCCCCCGATCGCGCCGTCGCGGGACCGCCGGCCCACGAACTCGCCCGTCTCCTTGTCGAACAGTTCGAACGTCAGGTCTCGGAAGTCGTCCACCGCGACGAGCGAGTCCCCCACGGCGAACACGACCCGGGTGTCCCCGATCTCCCCTGGTCCGCCTCCGGGCCGGCCGTATACGCGCTCAACCTCGCCCGTGCGGGCAAAACGGTACGCGCGCCCCGCGAAGCCATCCGCCACGTAGTAGGCCCCATCGAGAGGATCGAGGGTGAAATCGGCCGGGGCAGCGACGTACAGCGAATCATCCTCGGCCAAGAGGACGCTGTCCAGGGGTGTGATCCGAATCGCGCTGCTACCGCCGGCACCGCCGGACGCATCGCCCGACACCTCGCCTGCTCTCTCCGGCCGGCAACCGGAGTACAGGATCCCGAGAGCAAGGGCGAGGGGTCGGCCAACGCGTCCCATGGCCGTGGCTCTAGACCGGTTCACAGACCGCACAGCTGCAGGGGCCGTTCCATTTCCAGCAGTCCGCGGGAACACCCTGGATCGGCTCTATGAAGTCTCCGCAGTCGCATGCTTGTGCCGCGGCAGCCACACCAGCCCTCGATGTGAGCCCAAACGACGCGACAGACAGCGCGGCGACGGCGAGGAGACCCAATAGAATCCTCCTCGTGCCATCCTTGACGTGGTGAGGCATGGCTCGTTCTCCTTTGTTGGTTGTTTGCGGGTCATCGGCCGGAAAGTGCGACCGGGTCCGGTTTTGTGATCCCCACGACCGGAGTCCGATCACCAAGGACATCTGCGATAGGTCGATCACCGTCGAGCAGCGCGAGCAACGGCGAGTTGGGCTGATTTGGGAGGAGGGTGTCCGCGTACAGGAGCTCACCATCGCGAAACACCAACTCCAACGGCGTTGGAACACGGCGACCGTCCGCGAGAATGTGGTCCTGGTCGGGAACGAGCCTCAGCGGTGTGAGCAATCGCCGCTCCCGATCCGTTGGCACCCCGAGGAAAGCAACGTGGAGTCGGTGCGGGTGGTCTCGACCCCACGCAGACCACTGCGCCAGCGGAGTAGCGCACGTCAGGCAGTCCGTCGGATCGACCAGCAGGACGACTGTGAATCCGGGTGCGGACAACAACCCACGGCTTGCGAACTCAGCGGCCAGGTGAGCGAGGTCATCGGAGCCGTCGGAGGCCCGATGTCCCGGATCGGCGCACGACGACGGAAGGAAGACGACGACGACGAGTAGGGCAAAAACGCCACGACACCGCGCTCGTAGGTCACCGCGTCCCCCGGCGCGAGAGCCGGATGCCCGTCTCATGCACGCGAGGATGTTCATGATCTCCCTCGTCGGTCAGGTCGCCCCGTGGTGAGTTGGAGCTTTGGTCAGTCTCCAAGCTCGAACAAGGCTTGATCGGGCATCCGATCAGAATGAGCGAGATATCGTTCGAGGCATGTGCATGATGGACGGCACCCTGGCATCCCACTGACGACTGACCGCGGGCGCTTCGACCCCGAGGAGATTCAAGATGCCGGCGGGAACAGGTCGTCGACGCCGACGCCGAGTGCTCGGGCGATGCGCGCCACGACCGGCTCGGTGAACCAGCGTCGTTTCTGCGTGACCAGGGTGGACTGGGGAATCCCGGTCTTTCTCGCCAGCCAGCGCCAGCTTCGCCCGTCGAGGAGTCGCTCGATGCGCGCGACGATGTGGGCGTGCCGTCGGCTCTCGTTTCCCCCTTCTACCTGTAGGGGGGACTCGAGTGGGCGAAATCTAACATCGTGGTTTCACGCAACTCACTCCTCTTGGTGCATCCAAAGGGCGTAAGCTGTTGTGGACCAAGGATCTATGGACTGCGCGTCTGCGGAGCCCGGTGGGCGGCCGGCGCCGATCGTCGTCCATAGTGGATAGAGGGCAAGCTCGGTTGCGTCCGCGGGCAAGGAGCCACGCGACTCGACGACCGCCTCAGCGACCGCCGATCGCCTCGATCGGGCTCACGGCTTCCGCCCGCCGCGCGGGCGCCCATGACGCCAGCAGGGCCACCGCCACGAGCACGGCGGTGACGAGCGCCACCGTCTCGATGCCCGCCGCCTCGACCGCGGCGAACCGGTCCGCGATGCCGACCGACAGCCCCACCGCACCGATCGTCCCCAGCGGCGCGCCGAGCGCCACGAGCCTCGCCACGTCCCGGCGCACGAGCCACCGGATGTGGACGCGTCGGGCGCCCACCGCCCGGCGGACGCCGAGCTCCGGGATGCGGGAGGCGACGTCGAGCGACACGAGGTCGACGAGCCCGCGGATGGCGATGAGGAGCGCAGCCAGCCCGGCGAGCGCGAACAGGAGGCCGAACCCGGTCACCGCCCGCCGCGCGGTGGCGAGACGCTCGGCCAGCGTGCGAAGCTCCGCCGGCTGGACCCGGACTCCGGCCGTGGCGAGGGCGCTCGCGACCTCCGTGCGATCCTCCGTCGACGGGGGCGCGGGGGCGGGGGTCGTGCCGGAATCGGTCGCCGCGGGCCCCGTCTCCTCGGTCCCCGGCCGGGTCAGGAGCTCCGCGGCCGAAGGCGGGTGCTGGAGCGCGGACAGATACAGGCCCGGGATGGGTACCGACCCCGCCGCGAGGCCCTCGGGATCGGGCGGGTCCACGACGCCGACGATCCGGTGCCAGAGGCCGCGCGCCCCCTCCTGGCGGAAATAGCTGCGCTCCGGCTCGTCGCCCGCCCCGATGCGGATCAGCTTGCCGATGGGGTCCACGCCGTTGAAGCGGAGCTCGAGCCGCCGGTCGATGACCGCCACCGGCTCGGAGCCGGCCGCGTCCTCGGCCGTGAACTCGCGTCCCTCGAGCACCGGGATCCCGAGCGCCGCGAACACACCCGGCGTCACCGCGTGCTGCTGGGCGAGGTGCGGCCGGTACGGCGCGATGACGGTCCCCGCCGGGCAGTCGCACTCCGACAGCGCGCGCTCGGCCACGCCGAGCGACTCGACGGCCCCGGCGCTCGCGAGGTACCACGCGCGATCGGGCGCCGCGGCGCGCACGGCGGCGAGCGTCTCGAGGTTCGCGTCACCGGCGCCCCGCCCCTCGTCGTCCGCCGCCATCACCGGCAGCCCGATCACCAGCGTGTCCCGTGCCTCCGCCCACGTGCCCTCCGGTCCCTGGTCCGTCGACGCCCGCGTGAGGACCGCGGTGGTCGCGAGGAGCGCGACCAGCACCGCCACATAGCCGGCACCGAGCGCCACCTGCGCCAGCCGCGTAGAAGGCCCCACGCGCACCGGCGCCCGCAGGCGCCGCACGATCCAGGCGACCTCGGCCCGCGCCGCGCCGAGCACCGCCGCCGCCGGGGCCGCCACGGCGAGGAGCCCCATGAGGGACACCGGCACCCTCGGCGGCACGAGCGACCCGGGCGCCAGGCGGACGAGCGCCGTCTGGAGGAGGAGGCCGATCCCCGTCCCCAGCGCACCGCCGGCGAGAAGCGTGCGGCCGAGCCCCTGGTAGGCCACGGCCCGGAGGTCCGAGCGCCGGGCGCCGACCGCCGCGTGGATGGCCAGCTCCTCGCGGCGCTCGAGCCCGCGGCGGACGAGGAGGGTGGCCAGCGTCGCGCACCCGATCGCGAGACCGAGGAGGGCGAGCACCAACGCCAACCCGGCCAGGTCCCCGAACGCGTCGAGCTGCCGGGCGTCGGGGAGGAGCGCGTCGGAGCGCCAAGCGAACCCGAGGTCGGGCGCGGGCGACGGGGCCGGGCGCCAGCGCGGGACCAAACCCGGCGGCCAGAGACGTACGCCGAACCCGTTCAGGATGGGCAGCGTGGCCGCCGTGGTCACGGCCTGGATCCAGAAGATCCCTCGGACGCCGTCCCTGTTCATTCGCGAGTGCGCCTCCCCCGTCGCGCCTTCCTCATCGCGCCTCTCTCACGCGGCGTCATCCGGGTGTGCGGCGATCCAGTCCAGGAGAGCCGCGAGGATCTCCTCGAGATCGCCGACGTGGCGGGTACAGATCGTATGGAGCTCCGCGTCGGAGATCATGTGGTAGAAGTGGACCATGCGGTTCCGGTAGCCGCAGATCTTCGTGAAGGTGCGCACGCGCTTCTCGTCGAGAACGTCGGCCCGGCCCAGGGCGGCAGGGATCGCCTTGTACTCGGAGACGGCGATGGCGAAGCGCTTCGCGAGAACGTGGCGACCGAGGTCGACGAGCGCCTCGACCGCGCGCCGTAGATAGGACTCCGCCGCCGCGACGGCGTGCCGATCCTCGGTGAACTCCTCCAGAGAACCGACCGGCAGGTCGCGGAGGCCCGCGACCATGGACCGGATCCACGCCGCCCGATCCGCGATGACCGCCGGATCCAGCGCCCCGGGGCTCAACGTGCTCCGTGCTTCAGGATGAGCTCCCGTCGCTCGCGCTCGAACGGCAACAGGTCGCCGGCGCGGCGGAGCACGTACAGCTCGTACTCCGCCTGATCCGTGGCGTCCCCGCAGAACAGGAGCTCGCCGGCGATCGCCGCCTCGGCGAGGAACGCGCCCGCCTCGGGCAGAACAACCAGGTCCACACGCGAGACGCCGAAGAGGTCCTCGAGCGCATGCGTCAGATCGACCCGCTCGTCGACATCGAAGCGCACGTCGCGCCGCGGACGGACCCCGATGTCGACGTCCGACCGCGACGACTCGCCGGACTCGGTCGACTCGTCGGGCTCACCCGCCCTGGCCGGCTCGTCCGACGGCCCGACGCTCCCCGCTCCTCCGCGAGCCTGCTCCGCGATCTCGGCGGCGCGACTGCCGAACACGTACACGTCCAGGATCCCGTGCTTCAGGGCGAGAGCCGCGAGACGATCGCGCAGGTCCGAAGCCCGCGGGGTCGCCCGATCCCGGCTGTCTCGCGTGGCGTCCCTCACGTCGCCCCCCAACCGTGCGGTCGTTTCGTCCAGCGTCCGCACCCAAGTTGGCGAGCGCCGACGGACGCGAGCAAGCGTTCGTGACAGGGGCCCGCGCTCGGGATCCGGCCAGGTTCTCGATCCGGGCCCGGATCACGTACTGGACATCGAGCTCGTCGCGAGTCACGCCGTAGATGTAGCCGTCCCGCACACGACAGATCGAGCGCATCGGGACCGGCAGGCGGACGGGACCGAGGAAGCGTCCGTCCGCGCCGAAGACGTCGTAGTCCTGGCCAGGGACGGGATACGATCGCGAAGCCGGCGGCGCGGCGCGAGGGCCGACGTCGATCGGCGGGGACGGAGGCCGTCATCGCGCCCCGCCCGGAGCCGCTACAGGACGCCTATTCGTCCCGGAGCAACCCCGCCGGGTCGATCGCCGCCGCCTGTCGCGCCGGCCAGTAGCCGGCGGCCGCCGCCAGCCCCACGAGCCCGACGGCCACGCCCGCGAACGTCACCGGGTCGGCGGGCCGGACCTCGAACAGGATCGAGGACAGGTAGCGGGTCAGGACGAGAGCCACGACGATTCCCAGCGCGGTTCCCGCCGCGACGAGTCGCAGCCCGGTGCGCAGGACCAGCGCCACGATGGAGCGCGGCGTGCCGCCCAGCGCGAGTCGGATGCCGATCCCGCGGCGGTGCTCCTGGACGAAATAGACCATGATCCCGTAGATCCCGACCAGCGCGAGGAGGAGCGCCACGCCGGCGAACCCGCCGATGAGGAGGCTCAGGTAGCGCGGCTCCTGGAGCGACTCGCGCACGAGCTCGCGGCCCGTGGCCACCTCCGACACCGGGGCATCGGGCTCCAGCTCGCGGACGAGGTCGCGGAGCGCCGGAAGCGCGGCCAGCGGCTCGTCCGTCGTGGTCCGGACGACGACGAAGTTCTCGGTGGGCGTGATCTGCCGCCCGTTCAGGTACATGGTCCCTTCGCCTGCGTCCGCGATCCCGGTGTAGCGCACGTCCTCGACGACCCCGATCACCTCCCACCGATCGCAGTCCGGGCGCGTGCAGCCTCCCTGGCGAAACCGCCTTCCCACCGCCCTCTCTCCGGGATAGAAGCGGCGCGCCCACGTCTCGTCCACGATCGCCACGCGGCCGTCCGAATCGGCGTCGAACATCCGGCCGTCGAGCAGCCGGAGCCCGAGCACGGAGAAGTACGACGGAGACGCGATCACCCACGGGACGGACGGCTGCCCCTCGCCGGGCCTGAGCGGCCGATCCTCGAGCAGGAAGTTGTTCCCGAACCCGGGCTCCGAGGGCGGACGACCGTTACTGAACGCCACCCCCTCCACCTCCGGCCGCTCGGCCAGACGCCGGGCCAGCTCGTCCCAGAACACGAGCCGCGGCTCGCGCTCCTCCCAGTAGGCGCGCGGCAACGTCACGTGCGCCGTGAGCAGCCGGTGGGCATCGTAGCCGGGGTCGACGCGGAGCAGCTTCCCGAGGCTCACGAGGAGGAGGGCGGCGCCGATCAGGAGCGGCGCCGTGACGGCGAACTCCGCTCCGACCAGGAGCCGGCGCAGGGCGTGGGCCCGGAGCCCCGACGTTCGCCCCCGGCCGGCCGAGGCCAGCTCGCGGGTGAGCCCCCCTCCGCTCGACTGGAGGGCCGGCACGAGCCCGAACAGGGCCAGGCTCGCGAGGGTCACGCAGACGAAGAACAGGAGCACGGACCCGTCGAGGCCGATCTCGTTCACGCGCGGGATGAACCCGGCCCCGATGGTGGTGGCGAGCCGGATGCCCAGCACCGCGAGTCCGAGTCCGGCCGCCGCCCCGAGGCCCGCGAGGATGGCGCTCTCCGCCAGCATCTCGGTGACGAGCCGGGAGCGCGAGGCTCCCAGCGCGGCGCGCACGGCGATCTCGGGACGCTGCCGAAGGCCACGGGCCACGAGCAGGCTGGCGGCGTTCGTGCACGCGATCACGAGCAGCAGGCCGACGGCCGCCAGCGCGACCAGCGTCGAAGCGGCGGCATCCCCCACGATCGACTCCTCGAGCGACCGCAGCCCCCAGGTGGTCTCGCGCGTCGGCCACGAGTCCTGCCACACCGGGAACAGACGCCGGCCGATGGCCTGGAGCTCGGCCGTGGCCGTCTCGGGGGACACCCCGGGACGCAGACGCGCGAGCGCTCGCAGGCTGAACGGGCCCTTCCGCGAGGGAGGCTCGAGACGCCGGTTGCGGAACAGGGGATACTCCTGCTCGAGCGGACCCGCCGTCGGCGCCAGCACTCCCACGATCGTGTAGGGCTCCTCGTCGATCGTCACCGCCGAGCCGACCACGTCGCCCCTCCCGCCGAGCCGATCGCGCCAGAAGGCGTGGCTCGCCACGACCAGGTTCGGCGAGCCCGGCTGGTCCTCCTCGTCGCCGAACGTCCGCCCGGTCGCCGTCCGGAGCCCGAGCGTGCCGAAGAAGCTCGCCGTCACGGACAGGAGGCGGAGCTGATCCACCTGGTCGTCGACCTCGAGGGTGACGAGGTCCGGGTCGTAGACGGCCACCGACGCGAAGCTGGTCTGCTCCTCCTCGAGCGCCTGATAGTCCGCGGCGGAGAACCCCCACTCCCTGCCGTCGGGCCAGCTCGTGTAGATGGTGGTCAACTCGCCCGCGTCGTCGTACGGCAGGGGCTCGATGAGGACGCCGTGGACCACGGCGAAGGCGGCGGTCGTCCCCCCGAGACCCAGGGCCACGGTGAGCACGATCGTGGCGGTCGAGGTCGGAGAGGCCTTGAGGCGGCGGGCACCGTAGCGGAACGCCGAGGTCAGGTTCATCGGTGTCTCCCGAATGGAGGAGCGGGCGCGGGCGGTCGGCACGGAGCGGGAGCGTCCCGAGCCCCCCAGCCGGAGTCGCAGCAGGTGCACGAGCGCGCGGCGGCTCTCGCGTCGCAGCCACGCGTCGGCCGCGGCCCGCCCCGAGCGCCGGAGCCGCCGCCCGTACAGCTCGAGGAGCTCGGAGACCAGCTCGGCCCTCTCGGGCTCGGGGAGCGCCCGCGATGCCCGCAGATAGCCCGGAAGACGGGGCCCGGAGCTCATGCCCGATCCAGCTCGCCGGCCACGCCCTCCCACAGCCGGAGAAGACGGTGCCGCGTCTCGCGCAGGCTGTTCCGGCCCCCGGGCGTGAGCGCGAAGTAGCGCCGCTCTCGTCCGGTCTCCGGCACGGCGTGGTCGTCGAGGCGCGACGTCAGGAGCCCCTTGTTCTCGAGGCGCCGGAGCGTCACGAACACCGCCGCTTGCGACACCTCGCGCCCCGTGCGCTCCTCGAGCTCGATCACCAGGGGGACGCTGTACGCCTCACCCCCCAGACGGAGGACCGTCAGGAGCACCTGGTGCTCGAACCCCCCCAGCGTGCCACCGCGCATTCCGCATCTCCGGAGAACAGGTCGGGCCTCGGCTCACATACGTTGTAAGTAAGACGGGGCGCAACGCCGGATGGTTGGCAGGGGAGGGCGCGCCGTCTCGTCGCCCTCGGAGCTACCGGTGGGAGCGGGCGTGATCCCCGTGGTCCCGAACCTGTGCCTCGAACCACGCGTGGATCGCGTCTACGAGCTCGGGGTCCCGCGACTCGTAGCGCACCTCGCCGCCGTGCTCCACATCCTGATACGTGACCGTGATGCGGTCATGTCCCGTCATGAGCGCGTGCAGACCCGGCATATCCTCGCCGTGGATCATCGAGGGATCGTGAAAGTCGCCGCGGGCGAACCGATCGGCCTCTTCGGCCAGATGCGCTCGTATGAGGGCCACCTGCTCGGCGTCCTCGTCGTCGGACAGGATCGTCTGGAGCCCGCCGTCTTCCAGCGGCTCGAAGATGTGGGTGGTGCGCTCGAGGTCGAAGGGCATGACTTCGGCACCGGCTTCCGCCACCGCGGCCCGTCGCTGTTCCAGCTCGGTCCCGCCGCACGCGACCAGGGCGGCCAGGAGGGCCGCGACACCGATTCCCGCTCTCATGGAGTGCACCGCAGTGCCTCGCCGGTTCGAGGGGGCGTGCCACCGTCTCGCGCTTCTGCCGTGGGACCAAGATGCCGACCGAGCGCCGCAGGCGCGACCAGAAACCGCCGCGACATCGGCCGGTGACCGCTCCCCCCACTTGACGGGACGGGCGATCGATCCGATTCTTACCCCTGAACAATTCATGTATGAACGCTTGAGGAGAATCGTGATATGCCCCGTCCCGGCCTCTCCCTCCTGCAGGGGACCCTCGACATGCTGCTCCTCCGGGCCCTCGTGCTCGGGCCCCGCCACGGGTACGCGCTCGCGAAGTGGATCCGCGACACCACCGACGGCGATCTCGAGGTCGAGGAGGGGGCGTTGTACACCGCGCTCCACCGCATGGAGAAGCGCGGCTGGCTCGACTCGGAGTGGGGGATCTCCGACACCAACCGGCGGGCCAAGTACTACCGGCTCACCCGTGACGGGCGCGGCACCCTCGCCTCCGAGACCCGAACCTGGCGACGGTACGCCGACGCGGTCCTCAAGGTGATCCGGGCCACCGAGGCGCAGGCGACGGCGTGAGCGACCGCGGCGGGCACGGGACGGGCCGCGGCGGCGCGCGGCGCCTGTTCCGCCTCGGGAGCGTGCGTCGCGACGTGGACGAGGAGCTGGCGCACCACTTCGAGGCCACGATCGCCGAGCTCCTGGGCCGCGGATACGGGCGCCGCGAGGCCGAGGAGGAGGCCCGGCGGCGGTTCGGGAACGAGGGCGAGTACCGACGCGAGCTGGAGGGCATCGATCGGACGATGGCGACCCGCCGCCGACGTGCCGAGTGGCTCGCGTCCCGCCGGGACGACCTCCGCTACGCCGGGCGTAGCCTGCGTCGCTCGCCGCTGTTCGCCGCCGCGGTGATCCTCACCATGGCGCTCGGGATCGGCGCCAACGCGACGACGTTCGGGATCGTCGATCGCCTGCTCTTCCGTCCGCCGGACGGCATCCGCGATCCGGGGCGCATCACCCGGCTGCTGGTCGAGCGCCACATCGCGTGGGCCAACCGGGACGTCACCACCGGCGCCCTCACCTTCCCCGATGTGGGCGACTTCGAGCGGGTGACGGCACTCGCGGCCGTCGCCGCCTACGCCGCGGAGACCGTCACGGTGGGTCGGGGCGAGGGCGCCCACCAGGCCCGCGCCCTGCTCGTGAGCGGCGGCTACTTCCGCCTCCTGGGCGCCCGCCCGGCGGCCGGCCGCTTCCTGGGGCCCGACGACGACCGGCGGGCCGCCCCCGGGGCCGCCGTCGTGGCGCGCGCGTACGCGGATCGGCGATTCGGGGGGCCCGAGGCGGCGCTCGGGAGGCCGCTCGACCTGGGCACGAGCCGCTACACGATCGTCGGCGTCGCGCCGCGCGGCTTCACGGGCGCCGATCTCGAGCCGGCCGACATGTGGCTCCCGCTCACGCCGGCGGGGCTCGACCTGTCGGGCGACCTGTGGGTCGAGAACCGGAACTTCTGGTGGCTGGAGGTCCTCGGCCGCCTCGCCCCGGGGGCGACGCGCCAGCAGGCGGCCGAGGAGGCGACGCTCCTCCACCGTCGGGGGCGGAGCGAGCTGATCGACGCCGGGGAGTACGACCCGCGGGCGCGCGTGCTGGCGGCGTCCCTCCTCGCCGCCCGCGGGCCCCTCGCCTCGGACGAGTCCCGCGTGGCCAGGTGGCTCGCCGGCGTCTCCCTCCTCGTCCTCCTCATCGCGTGCGCCAACGTGGCCAACCTCATGCTCGGACGGGGACTGCGGCGGGGACGGGAGACGGGGATCCGGCTGGCGCTCGGCATCTCCCGCCGGCGACTCGTGGGGCAAGTGCTGCTCGAGAGCCTGCTGCTCGCCCTGCTGGGCGGCGCGGCGGCGCTCCTCCTCGCCTGGGGCGCTGGCGGCATCCTGCGGCGCCTCCTGCTCCCGGGGATCGAATGGGGGCGGGCGGCCGGGGGCCTCAGGCTCGTGGGGTTCGTAGGCGCGGCCACCCTGCTCACGGGGCTCGCGGCGGGGCTCGTGCCGGCGCTCCAATCCGGCCGCCGTGGCCCCCTGTGGCTCATCGGCTCCCGCTCGCGCACCGCGACCGGATCCGCCTCGGGGCTGCGCGCCACCCTCGTCGGAATCCAGGCGGGGCTCTCGCTCCTCCTGCTGGTCGGAGCCGGCCTTTTCCTCCGGAGCCTCGACCGGGTCCGGAGCCTCGACCTGGGGCTCGACCCGGAGGATGTCGTCGTGGTCCGCCCGCTGATCGAGACCGGCGCCCTCGACGTCGACCAGCGCCGGGAGCTGATCCTCGAGATCGGCCGGCGGCTGGGCGCGCTTCCCGGCGTCGGCGCGACCTCGGCCTCCTTCGCCACCCCCTTCTATTCGAGCATCGGCCACGCCGTGTGGCGCCGCGATCGGGACTCGGTCCCCACGCACCCACAGGGCGGACCCTACATCCACGTCGTCGAGCCGGGATATTTCGAGGTGCTCGGGCTCCGGATCGTTCGCGGGCGCGGGCTCACGGATGCCGACGACCACACGGCGCCCCCCGTCGTCGTGGTGAACCGGACGATGGCGGAGTACGTGTGGCCGGGGGAGGAGGCCGTGGGAGAGTGTCTGAGGATCGGGGGTAGGGACGAGCCGTGCGCCACGGTGGTCGGAGTGGTGGAGGACGGCCGCCGCCAGTCGCTGACCGAGTCGCCGTCGATCCAGTACTACGTCCCCGTCGCGCAGGGCACGGTGACCGTGGTGCCGGAGGCGATTCTGCTCAAGCTCACGACCGGGTTCGAGGGCGTGGCGGCCGCGGCGCGGCGCACCGTCGTCGAGACGAACCCGGCCGTCCGCTTCGTCCAGCTCCAGCCGCTGAGCGACCTGATCGAGCCCCAGGCCCGGTCGTGGAAGCTGGGCGCCTCGATGTTCAGCGCCTTCGGTGGGCTGGCGCTGGTGGTCGCGGCCGTGGGTCTGTACAGCGTGCTCGCGTTCGGGGTCGCCCGCCGGCGCCGTGAGATCGGGGTGCGCGCCGCGCTCGGCGCCCGCCCGGGCCGTCTCGTCCGACAGGTCGTCCGGGAAGGCCTCAGCGTGTCGGCCGTCGGAATGGCCGTGGGTCTGGTGGCCGCGCTGGCCGCCGCACCCGCGCTCCAGCCGCTCCTGTTCGGCGTCCGGGCCCGGGACCCGTGGACGCTGGGGGCGGTGACGCTGCTCCTGGGGCTCGTGGCGCTCGCGGCCAGCGGCGTCCCCGCGATCCGGGCCTCGCGAGTGGACCCGGCCGAGGTGCTGCGGGCGGAGTAGCGAGCGGATCGCGGCTACACCGGGACGTGTCGCGTCGCGCGCGTCAGTCGCGGGCGGGCGGCAGCACGACGGGACGGGGTTGGTCGTCGGCCGGGCCCTCGAGCGTCACGTGGAGGCGGGCCCCGATCGCGCGGGCGTAGGCGCGCAGGGTCGAGAGGAGGACATCGGAGCGACGCTCGAGCTTCGATACGTCCGATTGTCGGATCCCCAGCCGCTCGCCCACCTCGGTCTGCGTGAGGCCGGCTCTCACGCGCGCCTCGGCCAGCGTGGTTCCGCCGGGGTGGGGCCGGCCGCGCCGCCGCTCGATCCACGCGCACCACAGCGCCGAGGTGCCGTACATCGGGTGCGCCTCGCACAGACGCACGACCGTGTCGGCCGTCACGCCCCGGGGGTCGTCGGCGATCGCGCGCGCCAGCGGCGCCCATTCCTCGAGGTCTCCCCGGTCGAGGAGCGCCTCGAGCGCCGCGGGGCCGAGCCCGGTGACCGGCGTGCCGGGAGGGTAGTCGAGATTCCTGAACTCCATCCGTCAGTCCCCTTCCGTCACCAGATCGAGAACCTCCGCGGCGAGCGCTCGCGTCGCGTCGACGACGTTGTCCCAGTTCCGCCAGCGGTCCGCGAGCCGCCGGTAGCGCGCCAGGTCGATGTCGGACAGGTCGTAGGGGGCCGGCTCGGCGAGCTGCCGGGCGAGCTGTGTCGCGACCCGGCGGCCACCGGGCCCCACCTGGTCTTCGTAGTACTCGTCCATCCCGACGATCACCCGGGCGGCATCCCGCCTCCCCATTCGCCCCGCGAGGGCCACGAGGTCGAGGTAGTCGCGGGTCGCGTTCCGGCGGAGCACGAGCCACGCCTTGATGCGTAGGATCTCCTCCAGCGTGGGGACACGGAGCGATCGGTCCCCCACACGGACCTCCTCCACCTCCAGCGGCCGGCGCCGGATGAGCTGCCGGATTCCGGTCTCCACACCATCGAGGCTCCCGAGGATGAGGACCTGCGGACGGACGCGGGCGGTCACCCAGCCCTCGGTCTCCTCCAGAGCGCGGAGCACATCCTCGAATCGCTCGCGGAGATCGGTCAGGACGTGGTCGTCGTCGAGGGACACCCGGTGCGCGGCATGATGGGCCGCGGCCGATCCCCCGACGAGTACGGCATCGGGCAGGATCTCCTGAAGCCGGGCCGCGGCCTGCAGCACCTCCCGGAACTCCCCCTCGGCGTCCACCTGGTCACCTCTGCCGTGTGATATTGTTTTGGATCACTATGGAACTTAATCAATAGGCGCCGGGTCGCAAGCCCTGGCAACCCATGCCGGTCGAGGCCGGGATCGTGTGGTGGGCCCGCCTGGGGGCCGACGCACGCGATATCGAGCTCGCGTCGACGCGTCTGCCCCTGCCGCCGCGAGCGGTCGCTCCCTCTACGCCCGCCCGCCCCGCTCCGCGATGAGCCGCATGGCCGGCTCGCTAACCCACGACCGGTCGTGGAACCGCTCGCCCCAGCCGATCGGGGTCACGTCCCGGTACTCGTGCCACGTCTCGTCCTCCACGAACCGGAGCCGCTTGCGGAGCGAGGCCCGCGCGCTCGGGTCCGCGCCGTGGTCGAGGAGGAGCCGGGCGAACCCGGCGTCGCGCCTCAGCCCCACGCGCCACGTCTGCGACACGACGCACCCGAACAGCGCCGTGTGCCCCCCGAACCCGTCCCCGTCCACCTCCGCCGGCGCGTCCACGTCGGCCCCCCGGTCGAGCAGCCAGCCAGCGATCTCGAGCTCGTCGTAGTCCACGCACAGGTGGAGGAGCGTCGTTCCGGCGAGCGGCGTCCCGTGGAGCGCCAGGGTGTGGTCTGCGTGGCACCCCAGCCCGGGCGGGTAGATGTCCTCGTGGGCGAACGTGCGCGCGAGCAGCACGGGGTCGCGCGCCAGATGCGCCTCCAGCAGGTCGACCCGGCCCCGGTGGACGGCCATGGGCGGCGTGTCGGGGAGCTCGATCCCGCGCGCGGCGCAGAGCTCGAGACAGCGGTGCTTCCCGTCCGGGTTCCGGCAGTACGTCTCGAGCAGCATCGCGACGGGCGCCAGGCGGTCCCCCTCCTCGTCCTCGATCTCGGCCCCGAGCTCGAGCAGGAGCTCCATGCCGGCCCCGTTCTGCGTCTCGGCCGGACCCATCACCGATCCGGGGACGGGGCGCGCCCCCATGGCGTACTGCCGGCGTGCCGTCTCGACCTTCCCCTGGAGACAGGCGCGGTCGAAGGCGTGCTGGAGGTCGCGCGCCCCCAGCTCGCGCAGCATCTCGACGATCCGGTCGCGGCCCAGGTTGGCCGCGTAGGACATGGGCGGTCCCCAGTTCCCCGACACGCCGCGCGCCGATTCGTGCAGGAGCCCGGGGCGCTTCACGACGAGCGCGCGCAGCACCTCGGGGTCGTCGCGCCAGATCGCCTCGATCACGCGGCACGCGAGCACGAGCCGCGGCCAGCTCGTGACGCCGTAGGCGCGGGCGAGGGCGAGCTGCGCGTCGGCGAGCTTCGCCCCGGCCGGGTCGATGGCGCGCGGGTGGTGCTCCCGGAGCTCGGCGATCGCGGCCTCGTCCCCGGCCCGGACGGCGCGCAGGAGGTCCTTCGCCTGGTGCCGGAGCTGCTCGAGGTCGGGGCGTACGGGAAGGTGACGCGACGGAACGGGACGGTCGGGCATCACGAGCCTCCTCTCATCGGGCTGCCCGGGTCCGCCGGCATCGGGCCAGAGGGAGGTTCGCGTGAACCTGTGGATCGGGTGTCGCTCAGGTGGACTCGGTCCTCTCCGCGGACGGGAGGCGCCCTGCGCGCCGGGCGTCAGGGTAGGCCCGTCCCGCGATCCCGGTCAACCCGGCGCCGCCGGTCGATGAGCGATCGAGCCGCCGGTCGCGGTTCGGCTCGAGGTCGTCGACTTCCGCTTCGCGTCGCGGTCCTGGCTCCCGAGAACGGCGGAACTCCACTTGAAGCCCGCGCGCCCTCAGCTCGCCGTTCGACCCCTGCCGATCTCGTACTCCTCCGGCGGCGTCGCGCCCATCAGGTGGCGCACGAAGTAGTCCCAACGGCGTCGCATCATGTAGCTGCTCGCGGCGCCGTAGCCGTGCCGCGCGTCGGGGATGATCAACAGGTCGAAGTCCTTGTTCGCCTCGATCAGCTTCTCGACGACGAGCAGCGTGTTGGACGGCGGGACGTTCGAGTCCATCCCGCCGTGGGCGAGGAGCAGCTTGCCCTTCAGGTTCGCGGCGAAGTTCTGGTTGGCTTCGTCGGCGTAGTTGTCGCCTTCGCCGTTCGCGCCCGGCACCAGGAGCCCCTCGTAGCGCTCGCCCCAGTCATCCTCGTAGTTGCGGTTGTCGTGGTTTCCCGATTCCGCGATGCCGACCTTGAAGAAGTCGGGATACCAGAACATCGCTGCGGCCGCGGCGAACCCGCCGCCGGAATGCCCCCAGATACCCACCCGGTCGATGTCGATCCACGGGTAGCGCTCGGCGAGCTGGCGGATCCCCGCCACCTGATCGGGCAGCGTGTTGTCGCCCATGTGCCCGTAGTAGGCGTCGTGGAACGCCTTGGAGCGCCCCGGCGTCCCCATGCCGTCGATCGCGACCACCACGAACCCGAGCTCCGCGAGGGCCTGATGGTCGCCGCGCGCGGTCGAGAAGCTGCGGCCGCGGACGCTGCCGCTCTGCGGCCCCGGATAGATGTAGTCGACCATCGGATACTTCTTCGTCGAGTCCATGCGGGTGGGCGTGAACATCATGCCATAGATGTCCGTCGTCCCGTCGCGCGCCTTCATGGTGATCGGCGTCGGGGGGTTCCACCCCGTCGCCAGGAGGCGCGAGATGTCGGCCTTCTCGAGCACCGTGGTCACGGTGCCGTCGGTGTCGCGCAGGACGCTCACCGGCGGCGTGTCGGCCGTCGAATACGTGTCGATGAACGCCTCGCCGGTCGGCGACATGGAGATCGAGTGGTCGGCGTCCTCCGGCGTGAGGAGCCTCTCGTCGGTTCCGTCGAAGCCGATCCGGTACAGGTGACGGAAATAGGGATCGCGCCCGGGCTCCCTTCCCTGCCCGGTGAAGAAGAGGGTCCGGTCGTCCTCGTCGACGTACACGATTTCGACCACGTTCCCGTCGCCGGTCGTGATGCGGTTCTTCAGGGCCCCGGTCTCGAGGTCGTACAGGTAGAGGTGCACCCAGTCGTCGCGCTCCGACCACCAGATCAGCTCGCCCGATCCCGGCAGCACGCGCCAGTTCTCGTTCGCGCTCGCGTCCCCGACCTGCGTGTCCGAGGTCTCCTCGAACAGGGTGCGGACCTCCCCGCTCCCGGCGTCGACGACGCGGACCCATGCGTGCTTGTGATCGCGGGAGCTGGAGACGAACGCGACGTGCGACCCGTCGGGGTACCACAGCAGATCGCACAGGCCGGAGCCGCAGGCCACGTGGTCGGTGACCATGGAGCGGTGTGCGTCGGGCGGCATGTCGAAGCGGACCACCCTGGGCGCCTCGGGTCCGGTCACGTCGATCACCAGCCGCTCGATGCGGAAGATCACGCTGTCGCCGGGGAGCGGATAGCGCCACGCCTCCAGCTCGGGCTCGCCCACCTGCGTGCGCACGAGGTACATCATGCCGACCCCCCGCTCGTCCTGCCGGAACGTCGCGATGCGGCGCGAGTCCGGAGACCAGGTGACCACGGGCCGGTCGCTCCGGACCCAGCCGGCGTTGTTGGTGCCGTAGCCGTAGTCCTCGACCCCGTCCGTGGTGAGCGGCGCGTCCCGGCCGGTCTCCAGGTCCCGGACCCAGAGGTCGTGGTCCCGGATGAACACCGCGCGCTTGCCGTCGGGAGAGACGACGGAGCTCGGCGGGGGCTCGTGGCCCGCGGTCCCCGCCACGGGGGCGCAGCGGTAGCTGCCCAGGTCGCAGGCGTAGCGCTCGCCCTCGTCGCGCCGGAATCCTCCGCCACCCCCGCGCCCCGCGCCGGCGTCGTCCCCAGGGGGGATCGTCACGGTGAGCGTCGACCCGTCGTCGGAGAGCTCGAAGCCGCCGAACGGAAGCCTGGCGCCGCTGAGCTCGCGGCCGACCGCCGCTCCGAGCCCCGCGGCCAGCCGGTCGTGGTCGAACGCCGGCGCGCGCGTACCCTCCCGGGGATCGACCATCACGAACTCCGCCCCCTCGGGAGTCGACACCCGATACCATGCCCGGCCATCGGGCAGCCACGTGGGCCGTCCCGGGATCCCGCTGACCAGCGGGTCCGTGTTCTGTCCGAGGAACTGTTCGGCGCGGGCGTAGTCGTCGACCGTCAGGGTATCGGCGGTCTGGGCCGCGACGGCCAGGGGAGCACCAAGAAGCAGCAGGGCAGGGAGTGGGATTCGCATCCGGTCACGCTGCCGGACGGAAGGAGACGTGTCAACCACGGGCCGATTCGGTGTCACGACCTGAGCCGGTGGCGTCCGCGCCGGCGGCCGGGGGTTGACGGCGCCCGGGGCGGCATGCCGGCCTCCGGGACGGCATTCCGGCCTCCGGGGCGCGTTGCCGGGCCGCCACAACGCGGACGGGCATGCCAAACCTGCATGCCGGCGCGCGGGGCGGGATCTCGCTCCCCCGGCGGCCGCGGATGCTTGGCAGCAAAGGATTTAGGACGCCCACCCCCCGATGTCCCTGAAACCCGCACCGGGCGGCGTGTTTCTTGAATTCCTTCCCCGGGCTCGGGCGCCTCACATCACGGGTCGAGGGGTGGGTTCGAAGACCATGGATCACCGGGAGACGGGTGACGTGTTCCCCGCCGTCGCGGACGCGCGATGGCCGGACACGGGTACGTCCGCGGGGTACTGGGGACCCGTGAGCGAGTCCCCCGGCGCACCGGCTTCCGCCGACGACGCCCCCGCGGGCCCCGGCGAGCCCCCGGCGCCCGACGTCCCCTCCGAGCCCGATGCATCCACCGACCCCGACGCGCCCGACATCGAGCCGTCCACCGACGCGCCGCTCCCGGGCCTCGCCCCCGAGAACGAGCTGCAGGCCCTCCGCGATCGCGTGGCGGCCGGCCCGGTGGTGCTGGTCGTCCCGTCGGAGGTGTTCGTCCACTTCTACCCGGCCGGCCCCGAGCAGGTCATCAACGCCCTCTCGGTGGCCGGGTTCGACGAGATCCACTTCGAGTCGCTGGGCGACGAGCTGGTGGCGCTCGCGTATCTGAAGCTGTGGCGGAACAACGAGGAGAAGCGGACGTGGATCCGCTCCACGCACCCGCTGGTGGTCGAGTACTGCCGTGCGCGACACCCCGAGCTCCTGCCCTACCTGGCGCCCGTCGTCCCGCCGGCGCTCGCGCTCGCCCGCTACCTCCGGCACGAGGGCGAGGAGCGCCCGCTCGTGTACGCGGGGCTCGACTTCCCGGAGGTGAACGGCGAGCGCCACTTCGCGGCCGCCGTGTCGTTCGGCGAGCTGGCGGAGTTCCTGAAGGAGAAGGGCATCGACCCGCACGAGCAGCCGTGGCTCCTCAAGACCATGCCGCCCGAACGCCGCCGCTATCTGTCGGCCGCCGGCGGGCTGCCGCTCGCCATGCTGGACGAGGAGCGGATGTCGTCGCGCTACTTCAGGAAGCTCCGCGGGCTCCACTACCTGGGGGCCGTGTCGCGTCTCATCGAGGAGGACGGCTCGCGCCTCGGGTTCATCGACATCCTGCCCTTCGACGGGGCGCTCGATCACCCCGCCATGGGGCCCGCCGAGGAGCTGTACACGCGGCGCGCGATCCTCGACCTGGCCGAGCCCGAGCCGGCGGACCAGCCGGTGATCGTCATCCCGTCCGGGCTCGACCTGTCCGTCGTCCACCCGGTCCGCAAGTCGCGTCTCCCGTACGACGCGATCGAGGAGATCGAGCGGGCCCTGGAGGACGTCCGGGAGCAGACCAACGGCGTCCTGCGCGGGGCGGCCGCCGACTTCGCCGGCTACCTGAGCCTGGCCGAGTCGCTCGTCCGCAGCCGCCCGCAGCTGGCGCTCGGGCTGCTCGACATGAGCCGCGGTTACTTCCGCGCCGTCCGGGACGCGACCCACGACGCGCTCACGGACCTGTACAGCTACCGGGCGCTCATCCAGCGCGCCCGCGAGGAGCTGGGGCAGGCGAACCGGGCCGGCTCCAAGCTGGCGCTCCTGTTCGTCGACCTCGATCGGTTCAAGGAGATCAACGACGAGCACGGCCACCCGGCGGGGAACGCCGTCCTCAGGGGCGTGGCGCGGGCCATCGAGCTCGCCATCCGATCGACCGACATCGCCGGCCGCTTCGGGGGCGACGAGTTCGTGGTCATCCTCGTGGATGCCGACTTCGAAGGCGCGGTACGGGTGGCGGAGGATGTCCGCCGCCGAATCGCGGAGCTCAGTGTTCCCGTCGAGGCGGGGAGCGTGGGCACCTCCGCCTCGATCGGGATCGCGTTCCACGCCGGCAGCGAAGACTCCCTGCTCACCGCCGACGACCTGTTCGCTGAGGCCGACGCGGCGCTGTACATTGCCAAGGCGCATGGAGGAGATCGGGTGCATCCGGCGGTGAGGGAGGGGAGAACTTCATGACGCACGAGCAGGCGGAACCCGACGTCCGGGGCCTCGATCCATGGGGGCTCCGTCGGGTAGAGAGGCTGCTCCTGTCGGTGGAAGGGGTGGACTCCCTCAAGATCGTCCCGGACGGGCAGGGGGCGATCGACGAGGTCCACGTGCTCTCGAGCTCGGGGCTCGGCGCCAAGCAGATCGTGCGCAACATCGAGTCGGCGCTCCTGGCCCAGTTCGGACTCCAGATCGACCACCGCAAGATCTCCATCGCGCAGGTCCACGCGAAGGACCTCCCCCTCGCCCAGGCCCCCGAGACCGAGGCCGAGCCGGCCGAAGGTGCGCCGCCGCGCCGGATCGTGCTTCGCGGATTCCACGTCGACCGGCGCGCCGGCGAGCGCGTGCTGTGCCGCGTGCGCCTCGGCGAGGAGGAGAAGGCGTGGGAGGGGCAGGCCCAGGGCCCCGACTACCACAAGGCGAGGCTCGAGGTGGCCGCCCAGGCCGTCCTCAACGCCCTGGGCAAGGCCACCGAGGACGTCTCCGCGTTCGCCGTGGAGGGCGTGGCCGAGCAGGAGATGTTCGGCAAGCGGTTCATGGTGACCCTCGTGCACGCCTCCGCCGGACGTGCTACCCTTTCCCTCGCCGGCATCGCCGAGGTGCGCGATTCCGTGGAGGAAGCGGTGGTGCTGGCGTGCCTGAACGCGACGAACCGGTGGATGGCGGAGTGAGGGTGGAACGACCACGCATCTCCCCGCCCCCACGTGGTCCCGGTCTCACATCCTAGGAGAGCATTCCCCCCAAACCTCGACACCTAACAGCCAGAAGCTGAGCGGACCTCGAGCGGAGACACGACCAGCGCGTTCGTCTTAGCGACCCGGACGCGACTCCCTGACGAAAGGAGGTCAGCTTATGTGGGGTCTCGTTTTCGCCCTGCTTGCTGGATCCTTTAGGCTGTAGTGTTTGAGGTTTGGGGGGACATTGTCGTGATGAGCGCGGACTCAACAGGCCTACGACGCATCGTCATCATTGCCGGCGCCTCCGCGGCTCTGGTATCCACCACAATCATCTATCTCAACCCCCCAACCTTCTCGGTACCCTGGGCTATCGCCTTCGGTACTCTCTTGGCTCTCGCCGTCGTCAGCGCCCTGCTCGCCCTCACCATCACCGAGAGCGGCGCCTCTACTGCTGTCGATTTTCTTCCCCACCTTGCCTCCGTTGTCCTCCTCGGACCTACTGGGGCAATCGGCCTTACATTCGTCGGCCAGTTGCTTACGGACTTCCTCATCCTACGCAAGGACCGGTATCGAGCACTCTTTAATCTATTTCAGTTCGTCTGCGCCACCAGCGCCGCTGCAGTCCTTTATAAGGGGTTCGGGGGCTCGGCTTCGCTCGACTCGATCACGTTTCGTGCTTCCTTCCCACCCTTCATCATCGCCGCTCTCGGCTATTTTGTCGTCAACAGTACGGCTGTCTTCTACGCCGTTAGTAAACTCGAGGGTCGGTCATTTCAAGAGGTTTGGCGCCAGACAGCTGGTAGCATCATCGTGTTTGACGTTGCAATGAGTTCCCTCGCATATCTCATTGCCTTCCTTTACGTGCGGTGGGGCGCCGTCAGTCTCCTAGCTGCAATCATTCCGATGATCGGCCTCCGCTACAGCTACGGCGTTAATATCGAGCTGCAACGTCTCAACCAAGATCTCCTTCGTGTATTGATCAAGACCCTCGAGGCACGAGACCGATACACCTCCGGACATTCCGTCCGCGTCGCGGAAAGATCACGTCGCATCGCTGCGATGCTCGGCCTCCGCCCTCGCCGCGTCAGACTCATTGAGACCGCTGCGCTTCTCCATGACATCGGGAAGATCGACCTCGCTTACGGTGAGATCCTCCGCCAGACGGGCCCCCTCTCACCTCAGCAGCGAGAGCTCATTCGGGCCCACCCCGACAAGGGTGTCGAAATCGTCAGCGCCGTCCGATCACTGGACCCGACGATCCTAGAATGTATCCGCCACCACCATGAGTGGTTCGACGGCAGCGGCTACCCGACGGGTATTGCGGGGGAACGCATACCCGTTGGTGCACGGATCATAATGATCTCGGATTCCATTGACGCCATGATGACTGACAGGCCATATCGCAAGGCACTGTCAATAGAGGAGACTCGACAAGAGTTGTTGCGCAACAGTGGCAGCCAATTTGATCCCGTCGTCGTTGAGGCCGCGCTAGCTTGCGGCGTCTTGGAGCAGGCAGCGGAGGATCTCCTCCAAACCAATTAGCACGTCCTTCCTGCATACCGGCACCCTATCCTTACGTGCCCTTCCAAGCTACGGGCGCCCTGCTCGACAGCGCCGCTGCCACCTCGTGGCAGCGCTTGCGAAGGCCACGAACCAGCCACATCCACTGGCACGCAGGACTTGCCGAGACTCGCGCGCCCGCTTGTCGCTTGCATCGGTCTCTTGCAGCCCTGATGCCACCACACGGAGTTTCGCCGCCGCCAAACAATCCAACGGCTCGTATACAGCTGCGGCGTCGGTGAGCTCAGCGCCGGCCACAGTTTGTCCTCTCGCGATACGTTCCGCCACCAAAAACCAATCTACTAGGTAGCTGTCTGGGTCCAGAGGCACCCGTGGCAGCAGTGACCTTACCTCCGTCGCCTGAGCTCCAGCATTTGCCCCGCCCTGCGCAAGACGCATTAGGCCGATCATTGCCAGTGCCTGCGCCTCCAACGCAAGCAATCCCTGAGCTCGCGTTGTAATGATTACGCGCTCGAGGTGTGTCCGCGCCGCCGCGTGTGAGCCCGCAAAAAACGCGCATTGGGCTCGATTCATATCCGTCGTGACCCGGTCAGAGCCCGGCAAACCCACCGCTTCGTCGATGGTGGTTGTTGCGTCCAGCTGTGCCCTAGCCCCGTCAAACTCTCCTGACTCCAAGAGGGTAACAGCGAGGTTATTAAGCGCCACGGAATGCAATCGGTCGCGCGTCTCCTCTCGCTCCTCGACAAGCGCGCACAATATCTGGCGCGCCGTGTAGAGGCGTCCCGCTTTCAGCTCAAGTGCTGCGCGACACGTTGCCAGGACCGCCGGGCCAATGTCTCGCAGGCGCGCCAGCGTATCACTATATGTATCGATGGACCGCTGAGCGGCCGCTCGCGACCGTCTTGCGAGGTGATATCCGAACAGCAATCGCACGCCGTCGCTCCACGCTACCGGGCAGGCTGGCGCGGCAGGGCGCAACTGCGCGAGTTGCGTCTCCATGTCAGAGACGACAATAGGGCTCGTCACATCATGACGTCGCATAGCCAAGTCAAGACGTAATTGCGCAGCCTGAAGCCGAAGGATCGCACTAGCCAATGACGGCTCAAGTCGCGTGACGTTGTGGGCAACTTGCTCAAGCAGGCGAGCACCCTCGTCTAACAAGCCCTCCGCCACAACTGCCCGGCCGAGCTTGAGGGTTACCCCGAGTTCCCCTGTCGGCGTTGGTGCTACGCCCTGAAGCGTACGCAAAACACTAGCTGCCCGCCGCGCACAGCCTCTAGCCAGCTCGGACTCGGCAAGTAGGACGCCGGCTTCAAAGCGCTCCTGGATGCTCGCGGCAGTGCGATAGGCGACAGAAGATGCCGCTGTCGCGATATCGACGTCGCCCTGGCCCAGAGCCTCATTTGCAAGAGCCGCGGCCACCCGTTGGGCAGTAGCAGACTCCCCGCCCTGCTCGTATTCCACAGCCGAAGCTAATCGCTCCCGGGCCCCACCCCGCTCCAGGGCGCGTCCGAGCCGGCGGTGGTACTCCTTTGCCGGTCGACTAGGAGGACGGAGGCGCAAGGCGTGCCTCACAATCTCATGGGCCAAACTCACCTCCTTTCCACGCACGACAACCCAGCCACGACCCTCAAGGCTCTCAAGCGCCTCGGGCCCCATCTCGCTATCCACGTAGCACCTGATAACACGCCGCGCGGGAGGGGTCGCAAACGCTAGCAGTGCAACCACGTCCAGCTCCGTCTTGCTCAGCGCCGAGTACCACTCCTCTATCAGGATGGCCAACGCGTTCCGCCGCGCGAGCAATTGAATTGCCAACTCCTCCGATCCGCCCTCCGTCGGCCAAGTCCCCGCGTTCTCCCATGCGCGACATATCTCAATTGCCAACCGCGGGTTGCCGCCGCACAAGTGACCTGCCGCGCGGATTGCGTGGGCGGGGCATTCGGGAAAGCGGCCGGCAATTAGCGCACGAGTCTGAACCGTTGATAGAGGAGGCAAATGTATAAGGCGTGTGCCGTGTGGAGCGATCGCATTTTGCGCGGCCGCGCCCGCCGGTATCGTTGCGACGGTTACGGCGTTTCGGGATCTAGACAGAGCGTGGAGGTCATCGAGACACGGTGGGTCGCTGGCACCGGAATCGAGCAAGTATACCACGTCACGCGAACTTGAGCGACCGATGTCTTTGTCAAGATGAGACCGTGAGCCATGTTGAGCCCCTTGGTTCAGCCAGACAAGCTGCCTGCCATGCACCTCGGCCAGACGAGCGAACTCCGTCAGCAGCGCTGTCTTGCCAACACCACGCTCACCCGAGATGAGGGCCACATTGCCGCAGGACCGGGGTGTGGTGAGGAGGTCGGACAGATCTTTGAACTGACGCTCTCGACCTATGAGCTGGATTGGCCGTCGCGGCAAGGACAAGAGCTCCGAGGCCGCGCCCGACGCGAGGATGCGGGTGGCGAGCTGTCGTAGGGATTGCCACGTTTCAGCGGTGGACGTCTGGCAAACGACCTCGAAGTGTGCCAGTGCAGAAGCGGGATCGCCCATGAGCCAGAGTCCGCGCATCAGCGCTGCATGGGCCGTTTCGTCGAATTCGTTTTCGCGGATCACGCGCAGTGCTGCGAGGCACATGCAGTCCCAATCCCCACGTTCCTCAGCGTTTCGAAGCACGTTGCGAAACGCGATGGACGCCAGGACTCGAAAGCGCTCTCTTTCCCGATCCAGCCACCGATCAAATGTGTCCGCGCCAAGCGCTGTGAGGTTGGTCGCGAACGCACCCTTGTAGATCTCGAGTGCGGTGAGGTGGTCTCCCGCTTCGACGGCTTTTTCAAATACGGTTCCGTCGAACACGATGGCGCCGGGGCGAAGAGCAACTGTTCTGGCGGTCACGGCGAGGACGGGCCCCACATGCGATCTGAGATCGTAGAGGGCTTGACTGAGGGAGTGGCGCTCTCGAGGCCCGACGCCGTTCCAGAGAAGCTCCGCAAGGGTCTCCCGCGTCTGGAGTGTATGTGGGTTCGCTGCAACGTACGTAAGCAGGCCTAGGTGCTTGCGGGATCTCAGGGCGCAGGGACGGTCGGTGTTGTCCCTGGCAACGACTCCTCCGAAGCATTCCAGAGTGATCATGCTATGTCCTTTGATTGCCAGGCGGTGGCTGTGGAGAGTGACAGGTTACCTGGGGATTATCAACACGGCGTCAACGCGTATGATTCTTGGGATCAGCGGGTGACTTGCGATGGGGTGAGCGCCGTGCAGCCCGCTGGGCGCGGGAAGGGGCGCAACGCTCGATTCGATCGAGGGAGCGACGGGTCTCCGCATGAGGGGTCGTGCGCATCGAGATGGGTGAATCAACTCGGGCTTGCCACGTGGGTTGGGCGAGTGAACTGAAATGCGCGTAGGTTCTCGGTCCGACCTGTGCACCTACGTCCCTCGGAGGCGGCCCCGGCGCCGGCTCATGGCAAGGGTCGGAGGGCGGCACCTGTCATGATCACGGTGCACTCCGTCGTCAAATCCACCTACACCCCGGCCTCGACCGCGCGGAAGTACACGGCGTCGGGAATGTCGCGTTCGTAGCGCCAGCGGGGCGTGGCGGTCAACGGGTCAGGCCGGGCGCCGCGGGCGTGGTTTCGGTTCACCAGCGCCTGGACGGGGTCCGCCTCCAGCCCGGGCGGCTTCGGGGGCCGGCCCACGTGGAGCTGGCCGCGCGGGTCCCGGAACGCGGCGCGGCGGTCCGGGCCCCACCACTCGACGGCCCAGCCACCCTCGTGGAGGAGGCGGTGGTGGTGGCCGCACAGGAGCACGGTGTTCTGGAGGCTCGTGTCGCCGCCGTCGGCCCAGTGGACGACGTGGTGGGCGTCGGTGAACCGCAGGCCGCAGCCCGGGAAGCGGCACCCCCGGTCCCGGACCTCGAGCGCGCGCCGCACGGCGGGCGGCACGGTGCGGGTCCGGCGACCGACGTTCAGGATCTGGCCGTCGGGCGCGCGCGTCACGCGGACGAGACTCGCGTCGCAGGACAGCCGCCGGGACGATTCACGTGAAACGCGCGTCCCATCCTCGAGCTCCGACATTCCCGGCTCGCCCTCGGCCTCGAGCGTCTCGGGCTCCACGTGGAGCACGACCTGCGTGCGATCGGCGCGCGAGCCCGACAGCGTCTTCGGGTCCTCGGCCCCGAACCCGGCCGCCAGCGCGCGCTCCGCCACCAGGTCGATCGCGTCGGCACGCCGCTGCGCCGCCTGCCGCTGGGACTCGGCCGGCCCCACCGGCATGGGGCTCCGCTCCCGGTAGAGCACGTCGCTCGCCGCCTCCACCGCGCGCATGAGCTTCGCCCCCACCTCCGGGTCGAGCCGGAAGTAGCCCACGCACATGCCCTCCTCGTCCGGGTAGGCCACGAACGTCCGCGACTCGTGCCGCACCCGCTCCCGCTCCGCCTCGTCCAGCCGGTTCGACGTGCGCCACGCCCGCACCATGCGCTCGAGCTGCGACACCGTGCACCCCTCGGCCAGCTCCACGAGGTCCGTCTCGGTCTCCGGCCTCGCGACCCGGGTGAGCGCGCGCACCTGCGAGAACGACAGCGCCCCGCGCGCCATGGCGGCCCCGATCTCGGGCAGGTCCTCCAGCGCCCGGGCCACCCGCGCGTGCTCGCGCGCCGTGACCAGGTCGTTCCCCGTGCGGTAGCTCACCCAGTGGGCGCAGCTCCGGTGCCCCTCGATCTTCCAGCCCTCCACACGGTCGAAGCGGGCCAGCCCCACGAGGTAGGGGTACATGCCGGCGTGCAGGTGCGCGGCCATCAGGGCCACCGAGTCGCCCAACGCCTCGATCGCGTCCACGTCACCGGGCGCGGGCTCCGACGCGGCCAGGAGCGGAAACGGGTGGGGGTCGGCAGCCCCGCTGTCCGCGGCCCGTGCCTCCGCATCGGCAGCCTCGCTGTCCGCGGCTTCGTCGCGCGGGGCTCCGTCCTGGCCGGCCTCCGCATCCCCGCCGTACGGAGTCGTTCCCCGCTCCCTCAGGACGAGCGCCGCGAATCCCATCCATCCCCCTCATCTGGAGTCATCACCACCTCCCAGACTCCATGATACGGGGGCGTCTCAAACAGCTATCAATACGCGACGGGGCAACGACTTGCGCGATCGCCGGCGGGCGACGCGGAGGCGTACCGCGCGGCGACGCCGGGCGGAGGTCGCGACCGTCACGTGATCCGGCGCGCGGCCGGTCAGCTCCTCGGCGGCGGAAGCGAGGGCGAGCCGCCGCGGGGAGAGGCCACCGGCGCGACCTGCCCCGAGCCCTGCTCCGGCACCCGGAGGCTCCCGAGGGCGCGCACGGTGATCTCGGGCCGGCCGCGGTAGAGCTCGATCCGTGTTGCCCGGCAGGTGGCGGGCCCGGGCGTCGCGCGCGATGCCCGGTCGGGCTCAGACGGCTCCCGTCGGCACTCCCCGGGCGCTCAGATACGACCCGATGTCGGCAATGAGCGCATCGATCTCCGTCCGGTATTCCCGCAGCAGGTCCAGGTAGTACAGGTTCCAGCCTGTGTGGAGGAACCGCAGCTGGCCCCTGAGCTCGGATATCGCCCTCGCGTCCCGGGTGAGGAGACGGTCCCGGACGGGATCCCACACGGCCGGGACGGTTCGGCGCATCACGTCGTTCAGATTGAAGTCGTAGGCGCTCCCGTTGTCCTCGATGCGATCACGCCGGCTCTCGAAGAAGTTGCCGAGACGCGTCAGGAGCCGCCGATCCTCGATCGAGGTCGCGTGGGTCGCGATCAGCGCCGTCCAGGCCCCGCGCCTCGGATAGAGCGTTCGATTCGATCGCCCGAGCCGATCGAGCGCCGCCCCGACGGAGTCGCGGGGCATCGTGGCGGGTGTCGCGAGCCAGCGCAGGACGTCCCGGTATCGATGGTCGAGCAGCTCCTGCTCGGCCACGATCTCGGCCAGGTCGGCGCGGTCCTCCCCGAGCTCGTCCAAGACCTGCGCGAGCGCCGCGAGCGCGTCCTGCTTCCGCCCGCGCTCCTGGAAGACGCCTTCCAGGACGATCGCGATGAACACGGAGACGACGATGAGGACGCCTTCGCCGAGGATCTTTCGCCACGGAATGCGGCGGTAGACGGGCTTCGCCCCGGCGGCATCGCTCATCGCGGTTCCGCGAGTGCCCGATCGAGCGATCCGGGCAGGCCCCCGGCCGCCCCGACCCGCTCCCTGTGGATGCCTCGCGGTACGAGCATGTGCTCCAGCGCCGAGCCGATTCCGTCGCGGAACCAGGGGTCTCGACCCCGGGCGGCCACCTCCAGACCCGGATGTACCACGGCATCGTCCGGCGCCGTAACGACCGTGATCACTCCGGCACGCCGAGGCTGGCCGGGTCGCGCACGATGATCTCGGGCCGCCCGCGGTAGAGCTCGATCCGTCCGGTGACGCACACATACGCGTCGCGGAACGCCCGCTCGGGGGGCTCGGCGAACTTCGATCGGTCCTCACCCCAGATGAGGATGGTCAGGTCCTGGTCCGGATACGGGCGCCCCAGGTTGAGGAAGGTCGGCCGCCGGCCGCTGGTCAGGTGCCGGGTGCTCGCCACCACCCCGCACACGGTCGCGACCTCGCCCACGTGGGTGGCCGCCTCGATCGCCGGGATGCTCCCCGGGGGCGCTCGGGCCGGGGGCTCCCCCGCTTCGGCCCCGGACGGAGCCTTCTCGGCCCGTGCCTCGCGCGCCGCGCTCACGAAGCGCTCCACGTAGCGCACGTTGGGCGGAAACGTGTAGGGCGCCGCGTGACCCGTCCGGACGAGCACCTCGTTCACCATCGTGTCGCCGACCCACACGTAGGCGAGCAGACGCCCGTACCGATCGCGCGTCTCCACGTCGAGCTCGAGCCGCACCCGGCGGCCCTCGACCAGCCGTGCGTTGGCGCGTCGCGCCTCGGCCGCCAGCTCGCGCACCGCGGGCCGCGGATCGTTCATCTCCGGCGTGTCGATCCCGATGTAGCGCACCCGCTCGCGCTCCCCCGCGATCTCGACCACGATCGTGTCGCCGTCGATGACCCGGATGACGGGACCCGACAGGTCCTGGGCGAGGACCGCGGCGAGGCAGGCGAGGAGGAGTGGGAGGCGGGTCACGGCACCGGATGCCTCACGGCCGGAGAGGCTCGAACAGGGCCTCGATCCCGGCCCGGATCACCTCCACCGCCCCCTCGAGCGGCACCACCCGGCGGGGCGGCTTCCCCTCCCCCTCGGGGCTCCGGCGCGGGCTCAGCTCCACGCCGCCCGCCTCGAGCGAGCGCTCGCCGACGATCACGCGGAGCGGCATCCCCCGCAGGTCGGCATCGTTGAGCTTCACCCCGGCGCTCAGCTCGCGGCGGTCGTCGAACAGGGTCTCGATCCCGGCCGCCACGAGCTCCCCGAACAGGCGCTCGGCCACCTCGTGCGCCTCGTCCTCGCGCGCCAGGGAGACGAGGGTCACGTGGTACGGGGCGATGCTCACCGGGAGCGCGAGACCGCGCTCGTCGCGGTGCTCCTCGGCGACGCAGGCGAGCAGCCGGCCGAGCCCGATCCCGTAGGAGCCCATCCAGATGGGGCGCTCCTCGCCGTCCTCGTCGGTATACGTGGCGCCGAGGGCCTCGGAGTAGCGCGTCCCGAGCTGGAAGATGTTCCCCACCTCGACCCCGCGGGCCATGCGCAGGGGCTCGCCGCACGCGGCGCACGCCGCGCCCTCGAAGGCGAGCGCCACCGCGCCGACGACGGTCGGCTCGTAGTCGCGCCCGCAGCACACGTTCCGGAGGTGGACGTCGGGCTCGTTCGCGCCCACGACGAGGTTCGGCGTCTCCGCCACGACCCGGTCGACGACGAACACCGCGGCGTCGGGCTCGATCCCCACCGGGGACGCGTACCCCGGCTCCATCCCGACCGCCCGGATCTCCTCCTCCTCGGCGGGCCGGAGCGTCGTGGCCCCGGCGAGCTGCTGGACCCGGACCGGGTTCGCCTCCATGTCGCCGCGCACGATCGCGACGATGAGGCGCTCGTCGTCGCCGACGCGCCCCACGTAGAACACCATCTTCGCGGTGTCGGCCGCCTCGATGTCGAGCATCGCCGCCAGCTCGGCGATCGTCGACGCGCCGGGCGTGTCGACGCGCTCGATCGGCGCCGGCTCGCGATCGGGGATGTCGACCCGGAACTCCGCCACCTCGCGGTTCGCCGCGTACCCGCACGCACCGCACAGCGCGAGCGAGTCCTCGCCGATCGGGGTCACGTACATGAACTCGTGCGCGATCCTCCCGCCCATCATCCCCACGTCGCTCCGGACGGCGGCGAGGGGGAGCCCCGAGCGGCGGCCGATGCGCTCGTAGGCCTCGTAGTGCGCCCCGTACTGGCGCTCCATCCCGGCCGCGTCGCGGTCGAGCGAGTACGAGTCCTTCATGAGGAACTCGCGCACGCGGATGAGCCCGCCGCGCGAGCGCAGCTCGTCCCGGAACTTCGTCTGCACCTGGTAGATCATGGCCGGGAGCTGCCGGTAGGAGCGGATCTCCGAGGCGGCGTGGCAGGCGACCGCCTCCTCGTGCGTCATGGCGAGCAGCAGGTCGCGCCCGCGGCGATCGACGAAGCGGGCCATCGTGTCGTCGATGTCGTACCAGCGCCCGGTGGCCTGCCACAGCTCGGCCGGGTGGACGACCGGGAGCGATAGCTCCTGCCCGTCGATGCGGTCCATCTCCTCGCGCAGGATGTGGTGGATCTTGCGCAGCGATCGCCACGCGAGCGGCAGGTAGGAGTAGATCCCCGTGGCGAGCTGGCGCACGTAGCCCGCGCGCAGCAGGAGCCCGTGCGACTCGAAGTCCGCCTCGCCGGGCGCCTCGCGCAGCGTGGTCCCGAACAGGGTCGAGACTCGCTGTCCCCTGCGTTTCCCGGACATCAGGTCGCTTCCGTCGACATCACGTCGGCTCGGTCATCATGCGGCGAGGTTAGCCGACGGGCACCTCCGTCGAAACCCGCCGCGAAGCGCCGCCACGCCCGAATCGTGGGACGGAGTGTATCCGGCGTCTTGGTCCTCGATATCGTGGACGGATCTCGGGAAGGGGCGGCGCCCCCGTGACGTCGGCACCACGGGCTGATGTCGGACCCGGGGGGCGCGATCGCTCGTCGTCATCCGACCGGCGCGCTCAATCGCACCGCGGTCCCGTCCCCGACGGCGCTCACGATCTCGAGTTCCCCGCTGACCGCCTCCATCCGTCGCCGCATGTTCGTCCGCCCGTGTCCGCGGCGGACCTCCACGCTATCGAAGCCGACGCCATCGTCCAGAACCTCGACCGACAGCCATCCTCCCTCGAATCGCACGTCGACGTCGACCCGGGTCGGGCTCGCGTGCCTGGCGGCGTTGCTCAGGCTCTCCTTGAACGCGAAGAGCACGTTCCGCATCCACGACATGTCGAGCGGGAGATCCGGCATCGCATCGTGCACCGTAAACGTGTGCGGGACCGCATCGAGGAGCTGATCGGCGAGGCTCTGCAGGCGACACACGAGGTCGGGGAGGCGCTCGTGGGTCGGGTCGACGAGCCAGATGATCTCCCGCAGCGAGTCGATGGTGTCGCTGGCGGCCGCCCGGATCCGCTCGAGCTGTCGGCGCTCGAGACCACCCGCCGCGGCCTGCCCCTGTAGCATCTCGGTCAACAGGGAGATCGAGCTCAGGTTGGAGCCGATGTCGTCGTGCAGGTCGGAGGCGATGCGCAGCCGGAAGTGCTCCATCTCGAGGAGGTGCGCGACCCGCGCCCGGTACACGAGGACGAGGATGCCGAGGACGGCGAGGACCCCGGCGACGCGAAACCAGGCGCTCTGCCAGAAGTAGCCGGGGAGGACGATGGCGTACCGGGTCTCCTCGCCCCAGCCGGTTCCGCCCGAGGCACCCTGGACCCGGAACGTGTATCGGCCGGGGGTGAGCCCGGTGTAGGTCGTCCGGGGGGTTCCGCCGCCGTCGATCCACTCGTCGTCGTATCCGTCCAGCCGGTAGCGGTAGCGTCTCTGGGAGGGAGCGGCGAACGAGAGTGCCGCGAACTCGAAGGTTACGTACCTCGTCCCGAGCGCCAGCTCGAGCGGCCCCTCCGGCGCGAGCCCCGCCGACACGCCATCGGCCAGCACGTCCTCGATGGCGGTCTTCGGGGTGGGAAGGGGGCGCGTCGCGACCTCGGGGTCGATCACGACCGGACCGTCCATGCTGTTGAAGACGATCGTCCCGTCGGTCAGGCGCCAGCCGGCAGGCGACGCGCGGTTGTTCTCGCGGATCGGCATCCCCTCGGCCTCCGTGAACCGCATCGGTTCCAGGTCGTGGGCGCCCTCGAGGCCGACGGCGATGCTGTCGGCGACCGCGTGCAGACGCTCGAGCCCCACGCGCGCGATGCCGAAGTCGCTCGACATCCAGACTCCGCCCCGTCCGTCTTCCACCATCGCCCAGATCCCGTCAGCGGGGAGTCCGTTCGAGACCGTGAGCCGGGTGAACGTCTCGTCCTCGACCCGGTAGAGCCCGCTCCCGTAGGTACTCACCCAGAGCGAGCCGTCCGACAACGAGTGGATCGCCGAGACCTCGTCGGTGGCAAGCCCGTGCTCGGGTCCGTACCTCCGCACCGAATCCCCGTCGACGTGGAACAGCCCTCCGGTTCCACCGACCCAGAGACCTGCCTCCGAGTCGGCGTGGAGGGCCCAGAGCCACCCCCACTCGACACCCGGAAACGGCTCGTAGCTTGGAACGGAGTCCCGGGGGAGCTCGTCGAGCGGGAGGAACTGCAACCCGTCGTGGGACGCGACGGCCAGCACGCGGCGGCCTCCGGGGATAACCGTCTCGGCGAACGCGCTCGCGTACCGCCCCCGCCATCCGCCGACCGGGCGTCCTCGAATGGCTTGGACGCCTTCGGAGGTCCCTACCCAGAGAGTCCCCGCGTCGTCCTCGTGAAGGGCGCGAACTTCGTTGCTGAAGAGACCATCGTCGGCCGTGAATCGTCGCGTCTCGCGCCCATCCCGGAACGCATGCAGACCGCCTCCCCACGTCCCCACCCATACCGTTCCGTCCCTCGTCTGGCAGATGGCGGTGGTGAATCGCTCGGGGAGCGAGACACCGCGATCCAGGGCGTACACTCGCCTCGGGGCCAGCTGCACCAGCCCCCTGTCGGTCGCGATCCATATGCTCCCCTCGTGGTCCTCCAGCATATCTCCGACGTCCCGGAACGGGAGGTGCTGCGAGAGGGACAGAGGCTCGACCCTGCCCCCTAGCTCGCGAGCTAGCGAGGTCGGGTCGTCGTCCGTCGGGTACTCCCGGAGGATGCGGCTTCCATCGCTCGCGTCGAGGATCTCGCGCAGGACCCCGAGCGAGGCGGCCGCCGCGGTATCGGGAGGCTGGACGCGAAGGGCCACGTGGACCGGGACGACGGCGCCACGGGCCCATTCCAGGTCGTCGAGGGTCAGGGGCCGGGCGGGCCACGTCCAGGAGTCCGGAAGGGACGGCGGAGCGAACTCCCCCTCGTCGACGCCGGACACGCTCACGGCGTGACCGTCGTAGTGGAGGAGCCCGTCCCACGCCCCCAGCCAGAGTCCCGACGGGTCCACGCGGACGAGGTCCCGCAGAGCGACGCGGCGGACGCGAACCCGCGGACCGAGCGGGAAGTAGCGCCGACCATCACGGTCGCTCTGCTCCCGGTAGAGGCCGTCCTTCGATACGACCAGGCGCTCACCGCTCGGAAGCTCCACGAGACCCTGTATCGTGTCCGCGGGCAGCCCGCTGTCCGGACCGACGGTCTCGTAGGGATCGGGCTCCTCGAGGCGCAGGTGGACGAGACCCGCGGCCGTTCCCATCCAGATCTCCCCGTCCCGCGTCTCGGTGATGCCGTACAGCTTCGCGGGCGGGCCCGGGAGCGGATGGAACCGTCCGCCGACATCGAGGAATCCCAGATCACCGACCGCGTTGGAGGTCCATACTCGACCGCTCGGATCGCGCTGGAGCCAGTTCAGCGACCGGCTGTCGAACCCCGTGAGCCGGATGGGGCGGAACGCGTATCCGTCGAATCGGAAGAGGCCTTCCTGGGCGACCGCGAGGAGTATGTGCCCGTCCGCGGCCTGTTCCAGGAACTGTATGTCCGAGACCGGGAGGCCTTCCGCAATGGAGTAGGCACGCACCGTGTACGGATCCCCCGGCGGGAGCGCGCCGGTCTGGGCGAGGGCCGGTCTCACGAGACCGGTGCCGGCGAGGAGCGTTCCGAGAGCCGCGAGGGCGGCCACACGACGGCCGTCGCGACCTCTCAAAGCAGCCGCTCCCGAAGCGCCTTGGCCACGGCCGCAGTGCGGGAGTGCACCTGGAGCTTCGCGTAGATGTTCCGGAGGTGCGTGTCGACCGTGTGCGGGCTCAGACCAAGCTCCGCGGCGATGCGCTTCTGGCTGCGCCCGTTCGTCAGCAGCTCGAGGATCTCCCGTTCCCGCGCCGTCAGGCAGTAGTCCGCCCGCGGCACCGCGAACTCTCCGAACAGCGACAGCACCTTGCGCGCGATGAACGCGTTGATCGGCGAGCCGCCGTCGAGCGTCGTCCGGATCGCGTCGGCGACCTCGGAGGACGCCGCCGGCTTGAGGAGGTAGCCCGACGCGCCCGCGCACAGGGCCTCGAAGATCTTCTCGCGGTCTTCGTGGACCGTCACGACGATCACGTGGGAGGCGGGCGAGGCCGCCTTGATCCGCGCGATCCCCTCGAGCCCGTCCATCCCCGGCAAGCCGAGATCCATGAGGACGACCTCCGGCACGTCGCCGCGACCCAGCGCCTCGAGCGCCTCCTCGCACGTCTCCACGGCGAGCGTGCAGCGCGCCCACCCCTGCGCGTCGAGGACCTCCGCCAGCGTCTCCCGCAGGAAGGCGTTGTCCTCGACGATCCAGACGTGCGTCCGGTCGCCATGCGTGCCGTTGCCGTGGCCGTCCCGGTTGATCACGAGCGCCTCGGAAGACCGTAAGACTGGGTCGAGCCTCACCGCAGGGTTCGAAAGCTAGCCGTCGGCGGACGGTTCGCCATACCGGGTTCACGCCATAGGACGGCCGCACCCGGCGAATGGCGTGATTACGCGATACCGCGCGCCGGGCCCGACGCGGAGCTTGCGCACCGGAGACCCCACGAAAACCGGAGACCCCCATGTGTCGCATCGTACCGTTGGGAGTGCTGGCCGCCCTGTCGCTGCTCGCCCCGCCCGCACTCGAGGCCCAGGATGTGGACGTCTCGGGCGACTGGATCATCACCTACTGCATGCACGGCGAGCCGAACTGCGGGATAGGGTCACGCCGGTCGGTGTCGATGGACGCCACCTTCGAGCAGGACGGGACGACAGTCACCGGGACCGCCTTCATTTCCCCGCGCTGGCCGGAGCGCGTCGGCGAACCCGAGCCGGCTCCCCTTGGCGATGTCGGCCTGGACGGTGACCGGATCACGTTCACGGTTTCCCGCGGCTTCAGGCGGGATGTGCCCGTCACGTACGTGTACACCGGCACGGTGACCGGCGACACCATGGAAGGCACCGTGGTCTATCGAGACCCGGTGGCATCTCCCGATGCCTATCCTCCATTCCCGTTCACGGGCACGAGGAAGGGTGGCGGCGGGTGAACGCGCGTCCTGCGCTGGCTCGAGGACCGAGCGCGCCGACCCCGCAGCGGAGCCGGGTACCGGGGACACAAATCAACTCATCCGTGGCGAGCTCGGGGTGGCGGTCTGCGGGCGCGGATCTACTTCGACGTAGAGAGAGTCGTGCTGGTCCGGCGGACGAACATGCCCGAGGTGGCACGCACCAGCGGTATGCGGGGAACATCGTGGCCATCGTCGCCCGCCTCGAACGGATCGGGGCCTCGGTGAGAAGGACGAGATCCTCGCCGAGATCCCCCGAGAAGCGTTCACGCCCCGAGTGAAGGGAGTCACGTCATGAGATCCCGCAGTTCGTTCGTCCTGGCGACGGCATTCGGACTTTTCGCGGGCGCACAGGCCCCCGCACATGCCCAGCTGCGGGACCTCGTGAAGAAGGCGGTCGACGAGATTCTCGGAGGCACGCAGGCGGGGCCGCCGGGGGTCGAAGCAGTGGTGGATCCCCAGGCGGCCGGCGGGATGGCGCCGCTGGGCGTGGATCCCAAGGAAACGCTTCTCGGCCCCCTAGGTCCGGGGGGCCCCAACTCGGTGTTCATCAGCGACGACGGCGAGCGGGTGCTGATCGCCGCGGAGCGAGGCAGTCGGAAGGTCATGCTGCTCGACGGAGTGGAGGGCCCGGTGTTCGAGGACGTGGGCGGGGTCTACCTCGGGTGGACCGTCGCGTTCAGCGAGTCCGGGGGACGAAGCGCGTATCTGGGACGGCGCGGGGAGGACTACGTGGCCGTGGTGGACGGCGAGGAGGTCGGTACCATCTTCTACGCCAGGAACCCGTTTCTCCCTACGAGCGCAGGCAACCGTCCCAACACGATCTTTCATTTCAACCAGGAGGGAAGCCGGCTGGCCTACCCGAGCAAGAGCGCGCAGGGGGAGTGGCGGATGGTGGTCGACGGCGAGCCCGGCCCGGCCTTCGCGGGGATCGACATCGGGCAGGTCCGGGTGCGCGGCGACCGGGTCGCGTACGTCGGCACGACCGCCGATCGGAAGAAGCGGGTGGTCGTCGACGGAACCCCGAGCGCCGCGTACGACGACGTGCGCTCGCTGCTCATGACCGACGATGGGGCCCACTACGCGTTCATCGGGATGAGGGATCTCGTCCATCACCTCGTGATCGACGGCGTGGAAGGCCCGCCCGGGCCGCCGCCGGGTGGCCTGAGCCTGGGGCCCAACGGTCAGGTCGCGTACATCGAGACGGAACCCGCTCCACCCGGATACCGTCAGCAGAACCCACAGGTTCTGGTCGTCGATGGCATGGAAGTGACCGACCAGACGGTCATGGCGCTCCACTATGACGGCTCGCTGGAGGGCTTCCCGCCCGGGGCGTCCCCCACCTACGCGATTGCAGACCCGAACCTGAACACCCTCTACGTGGCGTTCAGTCCGGATGGGAAAAGATTCGCGTACACCACGCACGAAACCAACGGAGCCCGAGTCGTGATCGACGGCCAGCCGGGACCGGAGTACAGAGGGATCGCCAACCTTCACTTCAGTCCCGACGGGAGTCGGGTGGCCTACATCGGCCGGGGATCGACGGGTGGCTCGTTCGTCGTCGTGGACGGCGAGGAGCTTCCCTCAGGGAGCCACAACCTGTCGAGCTTCGAGTTCAGTCCGGACGGTCAGCGATACTGGTACGAGCTGTTCCGGGACGGCAATCGATACCTGAACCTCGACGGCGAGGAGAGCGAGGCGTTCTGGGCGGGTGCCGGGCTGATCGGCCAGTTCAGTCCCGATGGGTCGCGGTTCGCGTACATCGCCTGTCACGGATACATGCAATGCGAGGTGAGTCTGGACGGCCAGAGCACGCCGCCGGGTCATATCGGAGAATTCGCGACCGGGGCACAGAGCCACTGGGGACCCCGGACGCCGCAGGTGTCGCGGCTCGCGTTCAGCCCGGATGGGAGCCGTCTCGCGTACGTGGCGCAGAACCCCGGCGTTCCCGGTGGGAACTCCGTGTTCGTCGACGGGGAGGCGCTGGGGTCCGGGCACGCCTTCGCCTACCCGGTTTTCAGCCCCGACAGTCGCCACTTCGCCGCGGCGGTGCTGTTCAACCAGCAGTGGCAGATCGCGGTCGACGGCCGGGCAGGTCCGGCGTATCGGGAGATCGTCGCGCACGGTCCGAACGCGGTCAGGTTCCTGGACGACGACACCCTGCGCGTGCTGGCGGTGAAGGACGGCTCGATCTACCGGGTGGTCCTCGACCTCGGCGGCTGATCCCGTCCCCTGGACGCCCTGCCTGCGGTGCTCGATCTCGCCTCCCTACGGGGACCAAACACCTCCCTCACCGAGGCCGAACGGCCCGCCGCTGGCTCGCGATCGGTCCCCTCAGCATCATGATGGGGGTTGTACGGACTCGCGCCCGTCACGCTCCCCAGAAGATCGAGATGACCGCGGACAAGCAGACGCTGGACCTGTGGCCGCCGGGATCCGGAGCGCGGACGACGAGGAGCTCGCGGCGACGGTCCCCACCCCCGTGGGACATGGGCTCCCCCGGCTGGGTCGCGTTCAACGTCCCCAAGCAGGAGTTCTGCACCACCGCCGGCAGCTGTCGGTCTATGCCCGCGCCTGTGGTGTCGCGCCGCCGTTCGTGGGGGGCTTCGAGAGAACGATCCGGAGTTCCGCCCCGCGGCATGGCGCCGGATGCGGATCCCGAAGGCACTCCGACCGCATGAGAAACGGATGATCGGCCGACCTCCGTACCACGCGCGAATCGCCGTGGCGTCGATCCTGGCAGGGCATTGGATCGCCGTCCCGTCGCTCGGCCGCGCACAAGAGGCGAGCGATTCCGCGCTCGGGGTCGTCGACTTCCCGGTCTCCTGCTCCGAGCCGGCCCAAGCGGCGTTCGAGCACGCCGTCGCGCTCCTCCACCACATGACCTACCCCGAGGCGCAGGCGGCGTTCATCCGCATCACGGAGCTCGATGCGAGGTGCGCGATGGCCCACTGGGGGATCGCCATGACGCTGTTCCAGCCGGCGTGGCCGACGCGTCCGGGCCCGGAGGAGCTCGAGCGCGGGTGGGAAGAGGTGGAGAACGCCACGCGACTCGGGCCGCCGACGGAGCGCGAGCGCATGTGGGTCGCGAGCGCGCGCGCCTTCTTCGAGGACCCCGCCTCGACCGACCACTGGGCGCGCATCCGGCGCTGGGAGCGCGCCATGGGGGCGCTCCACGAGGCCTTCCCGGATGACGACGACGCCTCGGCGCTGTACGCCCTCGCCCACCTGGCGGCCGCGCCGGCGGACGCGGACTCGGCCCGCGCCCGCTCCGCGCGGGCGGCGGACCTCCTGCTCGGCGTGTACGCGCACAACCCGGAGCACCCGGGGGCCATGCACTATCTCATCCACGCCAACGACCGGCAGGGCCGCGAGCACGAGTCGCTGGACATCGTGCGGGAGTACGAGACGATCGCGCCGCGCAACCCGCACGCGCTCCACATGCCCACCCACATCTACACGCGGCTCGGGGACTGGGGGGCCGTCATCCGCGGCAATCTGCTCGCCGCCGAGGCGGCCCTCGAGCACCCGGCCGGCGAGCACGGGGAGCTCGTGTGGGACGAGTTCCCGCACGCGATCGAGTACCTCGTGTACGCCTACCTCCAGCAGGGGGCGGACGACCGGGCGGCGGCCCAGATCGAGCGGCTCCTCGGCACCCCACGGCTCCAGCCGTCGTTCAAGACGGCCTTCCACCTCGCCTCGACCCGGGCCCGGTACGTCCTCGAGCGACGCGCGTGGGCCGAGGCGGCGAGCACGGTTCCCCGCGAGCCGGCGACGCTCGACTGGGACCGCTACACGTGGCCGGAGGCCATCCAGTGGTTCGCCCGCGGTCTCGGCGCCGTCCACACGGGCGAGCTCGAGGAGACCCGCGGGTCGATCCGTCGTCTGGGCGAGCTCGAGCGGGCCGCCACGACGGCGGGGGAAGAGCTGTGGGCGCGGAACATCCGCGTGCTCCGCCTCGAGGAAGAGGCGTGGCTGGCCCACGCCCGGGGGGAAGGGGAAGCGAGCGTGACGCGGATGCGGGAGGCGGCCGAGCTCGAGGTCTCGACCCCCAAGCACCCGGTGACGCCCGCCCCCACGCTCCCGGCGCACGAGCTTCTCGGCGACCTCCTCCTCGAGCGGGGAGAGCCGGCCGCGGCGCTCGCGGCATACACGCGCGCGCTCGAGCTCTACCCGCGGCGCTTCGACGGCTTGCTCGGCGCGGCGCGGGCCGCGCGTGCGACGGGCGAGGACGACGCGGCGCGCGCATATTACCGGGCGCTGCTCGAGGTCGCCGTCGGGAGCGCGCGGCAGGACGCCCTCGAGGAGGCGCGCGCGTTCCTCGGCGATCGGTGAGACGGCCCCGGTCCACGACCCCTGCACGGAGAGCGGTCCTTGCCGGCACCCGGGCACTGCCCGCTCAGCTTCGCGACCCGACGCCGGCTCGAGGCGCTGTTCCGCGCTCCCGACCGCGAGGAGGCGACACAGCTCCTCGTCGAGGGGTGCGGGAACAACCTCCCTCTGTCGGGGCACTCCGACGAGTTCCAGCTCGAGCGCGTCCGGTTCGCGGCCCTCAAGCTGAGCGGGGGCGTGCTGTCCCGCCTGCGCGAGGCGGTGCGGCTCGCGCAGACCGACGCGCGCGACCTGCTGGTCGCGGCCGGGTTCGGCGACGACGTCCGGGCGCACGAGGACTGGTTTCCCGGCTAGACGACCGTCGCGGGCGCAGGTACGCGGGCTTACGGCTCGTAGTAGCGGAAGATCTTGAGCTCGCCGTCCCGGTCGAGGACATCCTTGAACAGCTGCTGCGGGGGGAGCGTGTCGCCGTCGCGCTCGAGCGTCACCCAGCAGTCGGTCCGCACCTCGAAGCTCTCGAAGGTGGCCTTCTCGCCGCGGCACTCGACCCCGACGAGCCCGAGGGCGTGTCCATCGTAGGCGGACAGCAGGCGGCCGAGAGCGGCCCGGTTCCGGAGCGAGATGTTGTCCCACGCGATGTCGACCGGGAAGTCGCTCCCTGGCTGGCCGGCGGGGAGCTCGGGCCACACGAGGTCGTTGTGCTCGTGCTCGGTGAGCCGCACGGCTTCGAGACGAGACGTATCGGCCGACGCCAGCCCGGCGAGGACCTCGGTGGCGAGCTCTTCGAGGGAGCTCACCGAGCCGGAGAGTCTCTGCCCTTCGATGGACGAACCGTCTCCGCAGGGCCCTGGTAGGAGCGGTAGCAGACCCAGAGCGAAAACGAGGCTGACGCGGCCGTTACGCATGTCGTGCGGGCGGCGCGGCCGGGAGCCCGGAGGCCCCCGGCGCGCGCGCGGCACGCGGTTCAGTTCTGGTCGACCGTGATCCACCCGGAGATCCAGTCGTCGTCCGGGGCCATTCCGCCGATGAAGTCGACGACGTCGAAGAACCCGTCGTTCGGCGGGGCGGCGAAGCCCGACAGGGCGGCGGACCCGGCGCTCGGACGGAAGTCCGGCGACGTGCGGTTGTAGGGATCCATCAGACCGGGATCCGCGCCGACCACGTTGTTCCACGCGGCGGTCCGGAACAGGCCCGACTCGTCGATCGCGTCGTCATCGGTGTCGAACTCGGTGCCGTTGCCGAACACGATGCTGTTCCGGATCGCCACGCGGCCCACCGTCTCGGCGTTGTCGATGTCGAACCCGACCTCGAAGCCCTGGATGATCACGTTGTACACGTTTCCGGCCGTGCCGCGGCGGAACAGGATGCCGCGCGTCGACTCGCCGGCGGCGCCCGTGGAGCCCTTCCCGATCAGCGTCACGTTGTAGATCAGCGGGTCGGTGAACGGGGTGGCGTCGTAATCCTCCTCGTTCCCGTCGACCTCGAACCCGTTGTCCGCGTCGAACGGATCCTGCTGCGCGATCCAGAACTGCCCGCGGCCCTGCCAGCCGGTCGAGTAGTCGAACGAGTCGTCGGAGGCGCCCGTGATCAGGATGTACTTGAGGTCCACCGTGCCGCCGAACAGCTCGACGCCGTCATCCAGCCCGTAATGCGCCTGGATGTGGTCGATGTGGGTGCCCGAGCCCACGGCGTTCAGGGTGAGGGAGTTGAGCTCGTTCCCGAAGCTCACCTCGTAGCCGGCGTACTCGATGCGGACGTAGCTCAGGCTGCCGCTGTCGTCGTCCAGCACGTTGCCGCCGTACGGCCCCGCGTTCCCCTCGGCGACGCATTCGTCGGCCGGGAAGTTGCACAGCGAGCGGCCGTTGAGGACCACACCGCCCCAATCGCCACGCGTCCGCGAGCCGACGGGCGCCGAGCTGGTGAACACGATCGGATCGGACGCGGTCCCCTGCGCCATGAGCTTGCCGCCCTGGCGCACGATGAGCGCAGTCGGCGCGATGGTCACATCACCCTCGAGCACCGTCCCGGCCGGGATGACCAGCGTGCCGCCATCCTCGACGAGGACCGTCCCCTGGATCAGGTACTCCGACTCGGTGAGCGTCCTGGTCTCGCCGGCCGTGATATTGCCCTTGAGGACCGCCGGTCCGCCCGGCGGCGGCGGTGGCGGGGGCGGCGGGTTGGGCCCGGAGGTGGAATCGCTGCACCCGGCCGCGAGTACGGCCGAAAACAGGACGGTGAGCCCGAGCCCGCTGTTCCGTCTGAGCAACTTCATGGTCGTGTTCTCCTTCGCCCCGGCATCGTTCGCCCGCGGCGCGACCGGAGCGTGGGTCGCGCACGGCAGACCTCGGACCCCACGGGGCCCTAGATCGAATCGGTCAACCGCTGTTTCCCACGGGCTGCCAGCTCAGCTTGAGCGAGAAGACCCGCCCGGGCTCCCAGCCACGGAGCAGGTCTCCGCCCTGGGTGTAGCGGTATTCGCTTCCGAGGATGTTCGAGGCGGACGCCTTGACGTCGAACCGGCGACCGAGGGGCTGATCGATCACCACGTCGAGCGCATCGCGTGGCTCCTCGAGCACGTCGGGGAGGAGCTGCGTTCCGACCTGGCTGATGCGGCCGCCGAAGCGGTTGTAGAGCACGGTGAGGGCGGTCCCGCTGGTCGGCACGTACCAGTTGACCCCCGCGTTCACCACGTACGCCGACTGCCCCTGGAGGCGGCGCTGACGATCGACGACGTCGATCGTCACCGGCCCGCTCTCGGGGATGAAGATCACGGCCTCATCCCCCGAATCGACCTCGGAGTCGACCAGGGTCAGGTTGAGGTTGAGCGCGAAGTTCTCGAATCCCTCCGACAGGAACCCGAGGTCGGAGCGCGCCTCGATCTCGGTGCCGAAGTTCCGGGCCGAGAGCGCGTTCACCCAGCTCTTGATGAACTCGGTCGACGGGTAGACGATCTCCTCGATCGGGTCGGTGAACTTCTTGTAGAACCCGCTGACCGAGAGGACGGCGCCGGGCCGGGGGAACCACTCCCAGCGCACGTCGAGGTTGGTGATCCGCGAGCGCTCGAGGATCGGGTTCCCCGCGACCAGGTACCCGCCGGCGAAGTCGGCGAACGTGAACGGCGCCAGCTCGCGGAACTCCGGCCGGGCGATGGTGCGCGAGGCCCCGAAGCGGACGTTCATCTCGTCGCTCGCCGCCCACGTGACCGTGGCGCCGGGGACGAAGTCCGTGTCGTCCAGGCTGGCGCCCTGGAGCGGCTCGAGCGATGTCTGGAACAGGTCCATCGGGTCGACGTTCTGCCTGGTCGACTCGACCCGCACGCCGCCCGCGAAGCGCAGGCGGGGCAGCATCGCGACGTCCAGCTGCGCGTAGGCGGCCAGCGTGGTCAGGTCGGCCTGGTAGTCGTCCGGCCGGAAGGTGGCCTCCTGGATCTGGAAGCTGTCGGGAGCGATCGTCGCCGGCGTGAACAGCCGGTCGGGCTCCATCGCCCGCACGTCGTTGCCCAGGTTGCCCTGCGGCAGGAAGCGGAAGCGACGGGTGTACACGTCGCGGTTGCGGCGCGTCGCGGCTCCGCCCACCTGGAAGGATCCGGACACGCCCCTGACGCGGAGCGGAAACTCGATGTCGAGCGACCCGTTGAAGGCGTCCTCGCCGAGGTCCTGGTGAAAGACGCTCCCGCTCTGCACGAAGGTGTCGAACAGGAACACGCCCCCTGCGGTCTTCCGGTACAGCACCTCGCGCGTGTTCGGCTCGTAGCGCCCGGCCCGCGAGTAGGAGCCCCGCCACTGGAGCGTCGTGCCGCCGAACACGTCCACGTAGTGCTTGCCGTCCACGCGGCCCTGGAACAGGGTGTTCTCCACGTACTGGAGCCGCGTGTTCCGCTGGTCGGTGTTCGAGTCGAGGTTGAAGCCCTCGAGCACGCGGGCCTCGTCGTCCGTGACCCGGTTGAGCATCCCCGAGAACCTCAGCCGGTGCCGCGGGGCGACCGAGATGTCGGCGTTCAGCAGACCGCCCAGCGTCACCTCGTGCGAGGACAGGTCCCCCGCGTAGTCGACCTCGGGATCGGCCAGACCGGAGGTGCTGAACACGCGCTCCACGTAGTTCGAGCGCCGTCCCCACGAGTCGCTGTAGTTGGCGGTTCCGAACAGGCCGAGATCGCGTGGGCCGATCGGGATCTCGGCCGCGAACGCCAGCTCACCGCCCTTGTTGATCGGGAGCTTGGCGGGTCGCCCGGACCAGGTCGACCCGAACGCCTCGCCGATCGCCTCGAGCTCCTGGGGCGAGAAGTTCGACGCGTTCACGGACCGATCCCGCGGGATCAGCGATGGCAGGTCCCGCGACCCGTCGTCGAAGCCGAGGAAGTCGAGCCCGCCGCCCGAGTAGTCGAGCCCGGTCTCGAACGTGCTCCTGCTGTCGAGGCCGCTGCGCACCCCGATCTTGAAGAAGTTCTCGCCCGGCACCTTGCGGGTCTCGATCTGGACCAGCCCCCCGGCGTAATCCGCCGGCTGGCTGGGCAGGTAGCTCTTCGAGGTCGACACGTTCTCGATGAAGCTCGCCGGCACGAGGTCGAGCGGGACGGCCTTCCGGTCGGGGATCGGCGACGGGAGGATGGCCCCATCCAGCGTGGTGTTCCCGTAGCGCTCCCCGAGCCCGCGGACGTAGACGAACTTCCTGTCCACGATCGACACGCCGGGCACGCGCTGCATGGCGGCCGCGGCGTCGGAGTCGGGAGACTTCGAGATCTGCTCCTGACCGATCGCATCGGTCACCGCCGGAGCCTGGCGCCGGGTCTCGAGCAGGGCGGTCGTCGTCCCCCGCTCGTCGGTCACCGACACGGTGAGCTCCTGCACCTCCACCGCCTGCTGCGGGAGCGAGATGTCGATCACGGTCGTCTGTCGGGCCGTGACCACGACCCCGGTGACGGTCTTGAGCGCGTATCCCAGCAGCCGCACCTCGAGGTCGTGCGTCCCCGCCGGGACGTGCTGGATCGAGAAGCGGCCGTCGACGTCGCTGATCGCTCCGGCGCCCGTACCCGAGACCAGGACCTGGGCCAGGCTCAGGGGATGGGCCGTGTCCTCATCGAGGATGCGGCCCGAAACGCGACCGGTCTGCTGCGCGAGCGTCGGCGCGGCCAGACCGGAGGCGAGGGCGAGGAGAACGCAGAGCGTGATCGCGCGAGGCGGGCCACCCCACGACGATCCGCGTGCACGAATGGACACTTCGTCCCTCCGGAAATCGGTGCATCGGGCCTGCTACCGACGCGGAGGATAGGGTTGGGAGGTAACGGCTCCAGACGAGCTTCGTCACGGTGTCGTCACGAGTGCCGAACGAGCCGGTCACCCGGGAGGCGCGAGCCCGCGCGGGTCGCGGGCGTACGACCGCGTCGGGCAACGCGGTCGTACGCATCGCGTCGCCCCCGACCCGGCCGTCGTCACGGAATCGTTACATATGTGTTACGATAATTCCCACAGGGCCTTTTCAGAATCAGCGTCGGCGCGTCGCCCCGCCCGACGGCCGGCGACGCTCGCGACACGACTGCACGGGGTACGGGTGATCCCATATGGCGGATGCACAGATCCTGGTGGTGGACGACGAGCCCGACATCCTCAGCGTGCTCGTCTATCACCTGAGCCGGGAAGGATATCGGGTGACCACCGCGGTGAACGGGCAGAGCGCGCTGGCGACCGCGGAGGCGGATCGGCCCGACCTGATCATCCTCGATCTCATGCTGCCCGGGATGGACGGCTACGAGGTGCTCCAGCGCCTGAGACGCGACGAGCGCACCTCGTCGATCCCGGTCATCCTGCTCACCGCGCGCCGGGAGGAGGAGGAGCGGGTCAAGGGCTTCGAGGTGGGCGCGGACGACTACATCACGAAGCCGTTCAGCGCCCGCGAGCTCGCGCTGCGCGTCGAGGCCCTCCTGCGCCGCGCCAAGGCCGAGCCCGTGTCCACCACCCGACGCATCGCGGTCGGACCGGTGGAGCTCGACCGCGAGGCGCACCGCGCCTTCTCGGAGGGGGGCGAGGTCGAGCTCACGCCGCTCGAGTACCGGCTGCTCGAGGTATTGCTCGAGCGCCGCGGCCGCGTGCAGACCCGCAGGCAGCTCCTCCAGGCCGTGTGGGACACGAACGCCGCCATCGAGACCCGGACGGTCGACATGCACGTCGCGCGGCTGCGGAGCAAGCTCGGTCCGTCGGCACCGCTGATCGAGACCGTGCGGGGCGTGGGGTATCGCTTCCGCGCCGTCGACAAGTAGTGTAGCGTCCAGACGCGGTCCGCCGGCTCGGTTCGCCGCCGGTCGCTCGTGGATGCACCGGGTCCGGTCCCCGCCGGGGCAGGCCCGCTCGAGCAGGGAGCTCCGACACCCCGCCGTGAGACTCGCCACCCGCTTCTACCTGATCCTCGCGGCCTTCCTGATCGCCCTGTTCTCGGCCCTGATCGCCCTCGTGGGGATGCAGGTGTCGAGCCGGGTTCGGTCCGACACGGCGACGCGGCTCGAGAGCACGGCCCGGGTGACGCGGAGCCTGCTGGAGGGGCGTCCGTTCGACGACGCGCTGGCGGATTCGCTCGGCGCGGCGGCCAACCTGCGGATCACGCTCATCTCGCGCGACGGGACGGTGCTCGGCGACTCCGAGGTCGAGACCCGCCGCCTGCCGTCCGTCGAGAACCACGCCGGGCGTCCGGAGGTCGTCGAGGCCCTCGCCGGTCGGACGGGCGTCGCCGAGCGCGCCAGCGCGACCGTCGCACGATCGCTCCTGTACGTGGCGATCCCGGCCGAGCAGGGCATCCTCCGGGTGTCCACCGGGCTGCCACTCGCGGGGGGAGTGACGGCCCAGACGCGCGGGCTCCTGGTGGTCGCGCTGCTCGTGTCGCTGGCGCTGCTCTACCCGCTCACGCGGCTCCTGGCCACCCGCGTCGAGCGGGCGCTAGCCGGCGCGCAGGCGGCGCTCGACCGACTCCCCGACGGCGGCACGGGCGCGCTCGGGACGCTGTCGGGCGACAGGACGATCTCGTCGCTCGCGGTCGCCATCGACCGCGTTGCCGGGGAGATCCGGGAACGGTTGAGCGACACCCGCCAGGAGGCCCGGGACCTGCGAGCCCTGTTCGACGGGCTCGACGAAGGTCTCGCGTTCATCGATTCGGCCGGGGGGCTCGTCATCGCGAATCCCTCCTTCGAGCGCTGGGTGGGCCGCTCGGCGCCCGAAAGGGCGCGCGTCGGTAGCCTGTTCCGCTCCCCCGAGATCCTCGGAGCCGTCGACCGCGCCCAGCACGGCCAGTCCGTGACCGAGGAGGTGAGCCTCGGCGCCCGCACGGTGCTCATGACCGCGCGCCCCCACCGGGGCGGCGCGCTCCTCATGCTCCGCGACCTCACCGATCTGCGTCGCCTCGAGGGCGTGCGCCGCGACTTCGTGGCCAACGTATCGCACGAGCTCAAGACCCCGCTGACCAGCGTGGTGGGGTTCGGCGAGGCGATCGCAGAGGGCGGCCTGACCGAGGAGGCCGCGGCCGACTTCGGGCGCCGCATCCTGGCGAACGCGACCCGCATGCGCCGTCTGGTGGACGACCTCCTCGACCTCGCGCTGGTCGAATCGGGGAGCTGGAGCCCCACCCTCGAGCCCGTGCCGATCGCCGCCACCGCCATGGAGGTGTGGACGCACCTCATCCCGGCCGCGGCGCGCGAGCGCCTCGGCCTGGGCGTGGAGGATGTGGAGCACGCGATCGTCAACGCGGACTCCGACGCCGTGCGGCAGATCCTCCGCAACCTGCTCGACAACGCGGTTCGCTACGCGCCCGGCGGTTCGGAGGTCACGGTCCGCACGCGGCCCGACGGGGCGTTCGTGCGCACCGAGGTGGTGGATCGGGGGCCCGGGATCCCCTCGGCCCACCTGTCCCGGGTGTTCGAGCGCTTCTATCGCGTGGATCCGGGACGCTCGCGGGAGCAGGGCGGCACGGGACTCGGTCTCGCGGTCGTGAAGCACTTCGTGGTGGCGCACGGCGGCGAGGTGGGAATCGAGAGCGAGGTGTCGCGCGGCACGACCGCGTGGTTCACGCTTCCGGTGTCGAGCGAGTCGCTCGAGGACGCTGACGAGGGCGGCGGGCCCGAGCCAGGCTTCGCTGCCGACGGCCCCCGCCCCGACGGCGTTGCCTGACTGTTACGCCGCCGTCACCGCGGGATCACCTCGTGAACGCAGCTTCGGGGCTCGAAAACCCCGGAGGCTCGCGCCACGCGGCGCCGACCCGGTGTTCGGGCCGGCGGTGCGTGTAGCGAGCTTATTCTGTAACGTTACCGGGACAATACGGGTTTGTTACAAAATCCTCGGACCTTCTTGACGTTGCCGGTACCGAACGGCGCTCGCGCGCGCCGACCCGGCTGCGCGTCGTCCCCGGACGTCGCGTGCACCCACGTCAAGGAGGAGCAACTTGAAACACTGGCCACGCGCGGGCGCTCGGCCGAGCGCATCGATCGCGGCGAGCTGGATGGTGACCGCGACCGCGGGGGTGGCGTCGGCCCTGTATCCGGGGGCGGTGTCGGCCCAGGTGGAGTTCGAGTCCGACGCGGTGAAGATCGAGCTCTCGGGACGCTTTCAGACCCAGCTCGCCGGGAGCTCCTGCTCCGATTTCAGCACCGGGGCCCCGGCCACCACCCCGTGCTCGGAGGACGTTCCGGCCCTCGACCTGTTCATCCGGCGGGCTCGCCTTACGCTCGACGTGTCGTTCAACGACTGGATCAGCGGCCGCTTCCAGCCGGACTTCGCGGGAGTGGATGAGGTGGAGCTCAAGGACGCATGGGGGCTGTTGAACCTCGAGCCCGGCGCCGAGCACCCTCGCGCACAGATCCGGATCGGGCACTTCAAGCGCCCGTTCGACGGGTTCGAGATGACCAGCTCGACGCAGATCCTCACCATCGAGCGGGACCTGGACGTCCCGGGCGTCTCCGGCACCACGGCCCTGTCGCTCGACGAGCTCACGACGCGGAACAACCTGTCCGACCGGGACGTGGGGGTGATGGTGGACGGATCCTCGCCCGACGGCCGCTTCCACTACTGGCTGGCGGCGTTCAATGGCCGCGGGCCCGCCGACAACGAGGACCTCGACACGCAGAAGCAGCTCGTCGGACGCGCGCAGTACACGACCGAGCTCGCCGACCGTCCACTCGCCCTGTCCGCCGGAGCCGCGGTGACCGACATCGCCTTCACGCGCGCCGACGAGTCGATCGACGCCCGTTACTTCGGCGCCTTCGAGCTGTTCGCCGAGTGGGGGAGCTTCCGCGCCGCGGAAGGCCCCCACGTGCAGGCGGGGGTGGTGTTCGGCAAGAACGGGCTCGAGGCGGAGGCGGGGGGCGCGCCGGATCTCGAGGCCGGCGATCCGCTGGCGGGCATGCTCACCTGGCAGGCCATCGGCGCCTGGAAGCTCGATGTCGGCGACGGGTCCTTCGTCGAATCCATCGAGCCCCTGTTCCGGGTCACGATGGCCGATCCCAACACGGACCTCGACCAGGACACCGTGTGGGGCTTCACGCCGGGGGTGCAGATCTTCTTCGGCGGCCGCAACAAGCTGGCGCTCAACTGGGATTTCGTCGCCTTCGGGGCGGACGGGGTCGACTCGGAGAACTCTTTCAAGGCACAGTACCAGTTTCACTTCTGATTCGCCGGGCGGTCGACGAGGCAGCTCGCGATCGGACGATCGGATCCAACGGGAGAGACGACGACCATGACGCGCACCACCAGGCTCACCATCGGACTCGTGGCGCTTCCCTTCCTCGCCGCGTGCGGCGGGGGCGGGGGGAACGAAGGGGATGGCACCGGGCTGAGCGGCAGGATCCAGCTCGATGGCTCGAGCACCGTGTACCCCGTCAGCCAGGCGATGGCGGAGGAGTTCCAGATCGCCAACCCCGGCGTGCAGGTCACGGTGGGGCTGTCGGGGACGGGTGGCGGGTTCGAGAAGTTCTGCAACGGCGAGACGGCGATCTCCGACGCCTCGCGGCCCATCCGCGACTCCGAGCGCCAGCGCTGCGCGGCGAACGGGATCTCCGCGCTCGAGCTCACGATCGCGTGGGACGGGCTCACGGTGGTGGTCAACCCGGCCAACGACTGGGTAACCTGCATGACGGTCGACGAGCTCAAGCGGGTGTGGCAGCCCGGCTCGACGATCGAGAACTGGAACCAGATCCGCGCCGGGTGGCCGAACCGCCCGGTCGTCCTGTACGGGCCCGACACCGATTCCGGGACGTTCGACTACTTCACCGAGGAGATCGTCGGCGAGGCGGACGCGAGCCGGGCCGACTACACCGCGAGCGCCGACGACAACGTGCTCGTGCTCGGGGTGAGCGGCGATGAGGGCGCCCTGGGATACTTCGGGTACGCGTACTACGAGGAGAACCCCGACAAGCTGAAGTCCGTCCAGATCGACAGCGGCGGCGGGTGCGTCGCTCCCTCGCGCGAGACGGTGGAGAACGGCACCTATACGCCGCTGTCACGGCCGCTGTTCATCTACGTGAAGGAGAGCGCGCTCGAGCGGCCCGAAGTGCGGGCGTTCGTGGACTTCTACATCGAGAGCGCCCCCACGCTCGTTCCCGAGACCGGGTACGTGCCGCTCAGCGCTGCGGACTACGCGGAGCAGCGCGCCAAGCTGGGCGTCTGAGCCGATGATGACGAGCCCGCGATGAGCGGCGGGACCTCCAGCCTCACCGCCCGACGACACCGCGTCGTCCAGGAGCGCGCCATCGGCACGCTCCTGTTCGCGTGCGGCGCCATCTCGGTCCTCACGACGATCGGGATCGTCGCCGTCCTCCTCAGCCAGTCCGCCGGATTCTTCGCCGAGGTGTCGCCCATCGAGTTCCTCACCGGGACGCGCTGGTCGCCGCAGCTGGTGCCGCAGTCGTTCGGCATCCTGCCGCTCGTCAACGGGACGCTCATCATCGCGCTCGGGTCGTCGCTGATCGCGATCCCCATCGGGCTCGCCTCCGCCATCTACCTGAGCGAGTACGCGCAGGCCCGCACGCGGCGCCTCATCAAGCCGATCCTCGAGATCCTGGCCGGGATCCCGACGGTGGTGTACGGATACTTCGGCATCATGTTCGTCACCCCGATCCTGCGGGCGGTGTTCCCGCACACGGGGATCTTCAACGCCGCCTCGGCGTCGATCGTGGTGGGGATCATGATCCTCCCGATGGTCTCCTCGCTGTCGGAGGACGCGCTCAACGCCGTCCCCCGTTCGCTGCGCGAGGCGGCGTACGCGCTCGGGGCGACCAAGTTCGAGGTGTCCACGCGCGTGGTCACGCCGGCCGCCCTGTCGGGGATCGTGGCCAGCTTCATCCTCGCCGTGTCGCGTGCCATCGGGGAGACGATGGCCGTGACGCTGGCGGCGGGAGCGACACCCAGGATGACGCTCAATCCGCTCGAGAGCGTCCAGACGATGACGGCCTACATCGTCCAGGTGTCGCTCGGCGACACGCCGTACGGGAGCCTCGAGTACCGGACGATCTTCGCCGTGGGACTCGTCCTCTTCCTCATCACGCTGGCCATGAACCTCCTGAGCCAGAAGATCACCCGGCGCTTCCGGGAGGTGTACGAGTGAACGGGCCCTCGCTGGCCCCACGCGGCGGACGCTTCGAGCCGCGCATCGCGGCGCGGCAGCGCACCGGCCGCATCTTCCGGGGCCTGTGCCTCGCCGCGGTCGGGTTCGGCATCCTGTCGCTCCTCGTGCTGCTCGTGGACGTGACGAAGGATGGGCTCCACGTCCTGTCGCTGGATTTCCTCACGCGGTATCCCTCGCGTCTGCCGGCGCGAGCGGGCATCCGCTCCGCCATCCTCGGGAGCCTGTGGATGATGGGGCTCGTCACGCTGTTGGCGTTCCCGCTCGGCGTCGGCGCGGCCGTGTACCTCGAGGAGTACGCGACCAAGAACTGGTTCACGCGCATGCTGCAGACCAACATCGCGAACCTCGCCGGGGTGCCGTCGATCGTGTACGGGATCCTGGGGCTGGCGGTGTTCGTGCGCTTCCTCGCCTTCGGGCGCAGCGTGCTGGCCGGCGCCGCGACCCTGGCGCTGCTCGCGCTCCCGGTGGTGATCATCTCGGCGCAGGAGGCCATCCGGGCGGTCCCGAGCTCGCTGCGCGAGGCCTCCTACGGGCTGGGCGCGTCGCGCTGGCAGACCATCCAGCACCACGTGCTCCCGGTCGCGATGCCCGGCATCCTGACCGGCACCATCCTGGCGCTGTCGCGGGCGATCGGCGAGACGGCCCCGCTGATCATGATCGGGGCACTCACCTTCATCGCGTTCGACCCGAAGACGCCGCTCGACCCGTTCACGGTGCTCCCGATCCAGATCTTCAACTGGACGGCGGACGCGCGGACTCCGTTCCACGACCTCGCCGCGGGCGCGATCGTGGTGCTGCTGGTGGTCTTGTTGCTGATGAACGCCACCGCGATCCTCCTGAGGAACAAGTACCAGAGGAAGCTGTGAGCTCCGTGATAGAACAAGGCGCGGTCGCCGAAGGTCTCGAGAGCGCGCTCGAGACCCGGGAGCTGAGCGTCCACTACGGCGACAACGCGGCCGTATTGGACATCTCGCTGTCCATCCCGAGGCATCGGGTGGTGGCCTTCATCGGGCCGTCGGGGTGCGGGAAGAGCACGCTGCTCAGGTGCTTCAACCGCATGAACGACCTGGTGCCGTCGGCCCGCGTTACGGGCGAGGTGCTGTTTCGAGGACAGAACCTGTACGCGCCCGACGTCGACCCGGTGGAAGTGCGGCGCCGGATCGGCATGGTGTTCCAGAAGCCGAACCCGTTCCCGAAGTCGATCCACGACAACATCGCCTTCGGTCTCAGGATCAACGGCTTCAAGGACGACCTCGGAGAGCGCGTGGAGAAGTCGCTGCGCGCCGCCGCGTTGTGGGACGAGGTGAAGGACCGCCTCGACGACAACGCGCTGGGTCTGTCGGGAGGGCAGCAGCAGCGGCTGTGCATCGCGCGTGCGCTCGCCGTGGAGCCCGACATCCTGCTCATGGACGAGCCGGCCAGCGCGCTCGATCCGATCGCCACGGGGCGCATCGAGGACCTCATCGGGGACCTCAAGCGCGACTACACGATCGTGATCGTGACCCACAACATGCAGCAGGCGGCCCGCGTCAGCGATTTCACCGCGTTCCTGTACATCGGCGAGCTCATCGAGTACGCCGTGACCGAGCGTCTGTTCACCAACCCCACACACGAGCGGACCGAAGCCTACATCACGGGCCGGTTCGGGTAGGAGCGATGGCACACAAGCAATTCGACGAACGCCTGGAGGACCTCAAGCAGTCACTCCACCGGATGTCGCACGACATCGAGGGGCTCCTGGCGCGCGCGGTGTCCCTGGTCGGCAGGACCGACATTCGCGAGGAGGCGGCATCGGTCGTGGCGGGCGACAACGCGATCGACGAGGCCGAGGTGGAGATCGAGGAGACGGCGATCGAGCTCCTCGCGCTGCACCAGCCCATGGCCGGCGACCTCCGCGTGCTGGTCACGATCCTCAAGATCAACAACGATCTGGAGCGCATCGGCGACCACGCGGTGAACATCGCCCAGGCGGCCCGGCGGCTCGACGGGCTCGACAAGAAGGTCCCGATCCCGCCCGAGCTGGCCGAGATGGAGCGCATGGCGCGCGGGATGCTGTCGGACTCGCTCGACGCGTTCGTGCACGAGAACGCAGCGGAGGCCCAGGACGTGGGTGCGCGCGACGACACGGTGGACGCGCTCCAGGAGTCGCTGTTCCGGGTCATGCTCACGCACATGACCGAGCACAACATCTCCGGGTGCCTCCAGGCGATCCTCATCGGTCGCAACCTGGAGCGGGTCGCGGATCTGGCCACCAACATCGCCGAGGATGTGATCTACATGGTCCGGGGGACCACGGTGCGGCACCGGGGAGGTCCCGAGGGCTGACGACCGGTGGGACCGTGACCGCCCCGAGGCGGGCGGATCGCGGTCCGCTGCTGCGTCAGTCGTCCCCCATGGGCTCGATGTCCCACGGCGCGTCGGCCCGTCGGCGCTGCTTTCGCACCGTGCGCATCAGGCGGTCGTGGTAGTCGATCAGGGGTTCGTCCGGCCCGGGGCGCGCCAGCTGGTATTCGCCGGTCGGCAGCAGGTCCCATGCGCGGCGATTGTCGCCGAGCGCGAAGCGGAGCGTCTTCCTGAGCCGCTTCTGGATCCGCCGGTCGGGCACGGGGAGCATGACCTCCACCCGATCGTCGAGGTTCCGTCTGCGGCAGTCCGCGCTCCCGATCCATACCTCCGGTTCGCCGTCGTTCTCGAACCAGTAGATCCGGTCGTGCTCGAGGAAGCGGCCCACGATCGAGCGCACCCGGATGTTCTCGCTCCACCCCGGCAGACCCGGGCGCAGGCGGCACAGCCCCCGCACGATGAGGTCGAT
>Ga0307444_1000062_pt1 | contig 57141 bp, 60 predicted proteins | sample SalMarSW160340MG_FD_202145 | JGI IMG/M metagenome (GOLD analysis project Ga0307444, IMG submission 202145) | Salt marsh sediment microbial communities from the Plum Island Ecosystem LTER, Massachusetts, United States - SW1603-40 | ecosystem: Environmental > Aquatic > Marine > Intertidal zone >...
TTCACACCCAGTCAGATCACCGTCACCCTGTCGGTCTTCGAGACGCCATTCGCGATGAAGCACCGTCTCGAGATACCGACGGAGAACATCGCCTCGGCCACCGCCGTGGATCGCAGTGAGGTGCATCGACCACTCGTTCGAGCCCCCGGGACCTACCTCCCAGGTCTTCTCAGCTACGGCTCGTTTGGAGTCGGCGATGGCCGCGAATTCTGGGCCGTTCCAGGCCGTCCGAGGTTGCTTGTCATCGAGATCGAGGGCTGGCACTACTCCCGGGCCGTCCTCGCGGTGCCTGATCCCGATCAGGTCGCGGGAACGATCAACGCTACGAGGCACACACCATGAACATCGACATCACCCCAGATCAGGTGACGATCAGCGTCTCGCCCGTCGGAACGGTGCTCGGCAAGAAACACCGCTTGGAGATTCCCATTGCGAACATCGCCTCGGCAACGGCAGTGGACCGCCGCGATGCGCCGGAGCGGTCCCTCGTCGGAGTCGGTGGAACGCTCATCCCAGGTCTGGTCACGTGGGGATCGTACGGCGTTGGGGCGGACCGGCAGTTCTGGGCGGTCTCCGGTCGCGGTCGAGTGCTCGTCATCCGCGTCGACAACTGGTCTACGGTCTCGTGATCCTCACCGACCCAGATGCAGACCAGTCTGCCGCCTCCATCAATGCGGCCCTGATGAGGTAACACACAGTAAAGCATGATACAGTATCGTCATGTCTCTACGTGACACCAACTTCCTCACCTCGGCGGAGGTGGCGGAGAAGCTCAAGTTGAACCAGCAAGTCGTTCTTCGGAAACTCCGGTCGGGAGAGATTCCCGGCTACAAGCTGGGCGGGGAGTGGCGCGTTGCGGACCGTGAACTCGAAGCGTGGCTTGCGCCCCGCTCGAACAGGACCCCGACGACAAAGCGCTCCGCAACCGAGCGTGCCTTCTTCAAGAATGGGGTGCTTGTCAGCGTCCCGGCGCAACACAAAAAGCGCGTCTACGTGCTCGAGCGACTCGTCGAGGAGTTCGAGCCTCAGACGGTCTACACGGAGGCCGAGGTCAACAAGATCCTCGGTCGCTTCCACGAGGACGTGGCCTGGCTGAGACGCGAGCTCGTCGACGAGCGCATGATGGTTCGCTCACACGGCAAGTACATGCGCGTGAGCAGCTATGTGAGAACCCCAGACAACTAGATGGAGTCGCATGACTTCGTCGTAGTCGGCGCCGGCATCGCCGGCGCTTCGGTCGCGTATCGTTTGGCCGAGCACGGTTCGGTGCTGCTCCTCGAGCGGGAACCGATCGCGGGCTACCACACGACCGGGCGCTCGGCGGCGGTGTTCACCGAGGCCTACGAGAGTGACGAGGTTCGAGCGCTGGTACGAGCCAGCCGTTCGTTTCTCACCGACCCCCCGGCCGACTTCGCGAACGTGCCCTTGCTCTCACCGATGCCCGTGATGTTCATCGCCCGCCCCGACCAACTCGGCACCCTGGAGCAGGAGCTCGAACGCTCCGATGGGCTCGTCCGCAGCATCGACGAGACCCAGGCACGAGTCCTCTGCCCCGTTCTCCGAGCAGGGTACGCGGCAGGAGGATTGCTGGAGGAGGCGGCGCGCAGCATCGATGTGCACGCCCTGCACCAGGGGTTCCTTCGCGCTACGCGACAGCGCGGAGGGCGTGTGGTGACCAATGCCGGTGTGGTCTCTTTGAAGAGATCGTCGACATGGACGATCGAGACGACCTCCGGCACATTCTCGTCCCCTCTCGTGGTGAACGCGGCCGGCGCGTGGGCGGACGAGATCGCGGCGATGGCAGGCGCCAGGCCGGCCGGATTGACCCCGATGCGACGCACCGCATTCACGTTCGATCCTCACCTCGAAACCGTCGGCTGGCCGATGGTCATCGATATGAATGAAGAGTTCTACTTCAAGCCAGACGGCTCGGTGCTCCTCGCCTCCCCCTGCGATCAGACACCGATGGCGCCGTGCGACGTTCGCCATGAGGAGCTCGACGTGGCGATCGCCATCGACAGGATCCAGGCCGTCACGACAATGCAGATTCGACACGTGGCCTCGGCGTGGGCAGGGCTGCGGACCTTCGCCTCTGACCGCCGCCCCGTGGTCGGATGGGACCCTTCCTTACCCGGGTTCTTCTGGCTGGCCGGCCAGGGTGGGTTCGGCATCATGACTTCCCCCGCGATGGCCGCGACGGCGACCGCGTTGATCGTGGGCGGTGAGCTACCCGACGGCGTAGACCCGGATCGTCTGCGCCCAGGTCGGTTCTAGGAGCCCGGCCCCCGATCTCCCGCCCGGATCTCGGCAAGGGAACGAGGAACAGAATGACGACGCGGGCGTGAAGTTGAGACAAGAACTCCGCCGTCGGCGGAAAACCCCTTGACCTTCACGTTACGTGATGGTTTACCGTGCTCACCATGGCCTACACGGTTGGCGAGGTGGCACGCCTCGCGGGAATCACGAATCGAACACTGCACCACTACGACGAGATCGGTCTTCTGACGCCGAGCGGGCGCACACCCGCCGGCTACCGCCTCTACGACGGCGAGGACCTCGAACGGCTCCAGGAGATCCTGTACTTTCGGGAGCTGGGGTTCGGTCTAGAGGAGATTCGGACTGCGGTGACCGATCTCGAGTACGACCGCGGTGAGGCGCTGCGGCAGCAGCGAACCCTGCTGCTCGGGCACATCGAGCGGCTCGAATCACTCATCGCGTCACTCGATGCAGCGATCGACGCGCACGAGAAGGGAATGACGATGAACAAAGAAGACATGTTCGAGGTATTCGGAGACTTCGACCCCGCCGAGTACGAGGAAGAGGTCGAGCAACGATGGTCCGGCCCGGCTCTGGACGAGTCCCGCCGCCTGGCCGCGAGCTACTCGAAGGAAGACTGGATCGAGATACGTGACGAGGCCGAAACCATCGCCAAACGATTCGCAGAACTCAAGAGGGCAGGGATCGATCCGGGCAGCACCGAGGCAATGGAGACTGCGGAGACTCACAGGCTGCACATCGAGCGGTTCTATCCATGCTCATACGAGATGCACCAGGCGCTCGGAGACATGTACGTCCAGGATCCCCGGTTCACCGCCTACTGGGACAAGTACTCGGAAGGCCTCGCCCCGTTCGTGAACGCCGCGATCGCAGCCAACGCACGTCGGTAGGCTGAGCGGCGAGCAAGGAGGTCCCCATGACGGATACCGCGGACGTACGAGAACTCGTCGAGAAGGCCAAAGACCTGATCACGATCCGTCAAGTATTCGGCGATCCGATCGAACGCGATGGAGTCACCCTCATTCCGGCGGCCTACGTAAGAGGGGGAGGCCGGGGCGGGGGCGGAACGAACGAGGACAACTCCGGAAGCGGGCTCGGATTCGGAATCGCCTCGAGACCATCCGGCACCTTCGTGATTCGCGGCGACGAAGTGGAGTGGCAACCCTCTATCGACGTGACCCGGGTCATCCAGAGCTTCGCCGCGGTCGTCATCGCCTTCCTGGTGTTCAGGAGACGCAGGAAACTCAACTGACCACTCCGCGAACCCAGGGTTCAACGCTACCCACAGGGGCATCGGCGAGCCCAGGGTTCGCTGGGTCCTCGCGATCGAGGGTCGGGTCCCCTACATTGCTACGAGATGGGAGAGCGACAGCGAACGCGCACGTCCAGTTTCGGAGCGAGCCGCCGAGAGGCTCACGACTCCAGCGACTTCTATGCCCGCTTTCACCCACCGGCAACCAGCACGGACGACACAGTCTCTCTCGCACCGGACCTTGGCGACGGCTGCCTCCTCGGTGACGCCCGTACGATGAACGAACTCCCCGACAACAGCGTCGCCCTGGTTGTCACCTCACCGCCCTACTTCGCCGGCAAGGAGTACGAGGCGGAGGTCGGCAGAGACGGTGTCCCCGGTTCCTACATGGAGTACCTCGAGATGCTGCGCGAGGTCTTCACCGAGTGCGCCCGGGTCCTCGAACCCGGAGGCCGCATCGCAGTCAACGTCGCCAATCTGGGGCGCAAGCCGTACCGAAGCCTCTCATCCGACGTCATCGGCATCCTCCAGGACGACCTCGGCCTCCTCCTGCGGGGAGAGGTCGTATGGCGAAAGGCGAGGGGAATGTCGGGCTCGTGCGCGTGGGGATCGTTCAGGAGCGCAACGAACCCGGTCCTACGCGATACCACCGAACGAATCGTGATCGCTTCGAATGGACGCTTCGACCGCGCACGCTCGGAACAACGGCGCACCAACGAAGGTCTCCCATCGGGGAGCACCCTCAGCACCGACGAGTTCCTGGAATCGACCCTTGACGTGTGGGAGATTTCTTCTGAGAGCGCGCAGCGCATCGGGCATCCCGCCCCCTTCCCGGTCGCACTGCCGGAGCGGCTCATCAACCTCTACACCTTCGAAGGCGACCTCGTGCTCGATCCATTCATGGGATCCGGAACGACGCTCGTCGCCGCGGCCAGGACGGGTCGAAGAGGCGTTGGATACGACCTGGATCCAGCGTATGTCGACATGGCCAGAGAACGGCTTTCGGAACCCCCCGGCCACCTGTTTCCCCCGTTCGACAAGAAGATCCTCGACATCGCTGTCGGAGCCCTGACCTCGGCCGGCTTCGCGATCGAAGGTACCAACAGGAGAGTTGCTGGCGTCACGGTTCCGATCATCGCCCGGGACTCGGCCGACGCACGATGGTTTGTCGACGTGACAGGTGGCTTCACCGTCTCACCGGGCGGACTCGCCACCACCGACGGGGTCCTCCGATCCCTTGGCAAGGCGGCAATCCTCGGCCGCGAATCGACCAACATCCTCCTGCTCACCTCCCATCTTCCCCAGCCTGCCACCGAGGCCGGCAGGATCCTCAAGGAGACCCACGGCCGCCTGTTCGTGGAGGCTCTCGAGATCGCCGACGACACGACGCCTGCCGCACTCCGAGCACTCGCGCACCGATAGCGATGCGCGCTTATTTCCGGGGTGCGTTTGAATCGGGCCTACACATGAAGTACCGCATCCTCGTCCTCACATTCGCACTTCTCATCGGCGCCTGCACCGCACCCATGGTCAACAACACCACGACCTCGCAGGACACGACGCAGACGACCCAGCCGTCCTCCACGCGACCCTCGACCACCGACACCACCGTGCCGACCGGCACAGCGGCAACGGTGGCGTGCGACCAGGCACCGACAGATTTCCAGGCGCTTTGCACCGCCTACCACATCGTCAGCACCTCCTACGTCGACCCCGTCGATCCGTCCTCGTTGGCGGCCGGTGCCACACAGGGCATCACGGACTACCAGAACGAACCGGGTGGAACCGCTCCCGACTCGTTGGTCTGCGCACTTCCCGATCCGTCGTTCACGACTTTCTGTGACGCGTTCGTCGAGGAGGAACAAACCGATCCAGCACCGGTCGACGACCTGGTCGCCGCAGCCATCAACGGGATGATGAACACGCTCGACCCCTACTCGGTGTACTTCACACCCGAGGCTCTGGCACGTTTCCAGGAGGAGACCCAGGGCCAGATCGAGGGTATCGGGGCCCTGGTCCGGGCCGAAGATCCCAACGATCCCGAAGGTGCAACATGCTCGACGATCTCCGACAGCTGTGAACTCGTCATCGTCTCACCCCTGGAGGGTGGCCCCGCCGAGACGGTTGGGCTGAAGACCGGCGACGTGATGACCTCCGTCAACGGCGAGTCGATCGATGGATGGCTGGTCGATGAAGTGATCTCAGAAGTGCGCGGCCCTGCGGGCAGCACCGTGACCATCGGTATCGACCGTGACGGACAGCCCCTCGAGTTCACGATCACGAGAGCCGCGATCGACATCCCGATCGTTACCTCGCGGATGGTCGATGACGCCACCGGCTACCTGGAGCTCTCCGTCTTCTCGACCAATGCTCCCGCCCAGTTCAACTCGGCTCTGCAGGATCTGCTGGATCAGGGCGCGACGAACATCGTCCTCGATCTCCAGCACGACCCTGGTGGCTCGCTCAACACGGCGATCTACGTCGCCAGCGAATTCCTCTCCTCTGGCCTGGTACTTCGGACGGAGGCACCCGGGGACGTTCAGGAGTACCTAGTCGTACCGGGCGGCATCGCGACCGACCCGTCCATCAAGCTGTACGTGCTGGTCGACCAGGCGAGCGCTTCCGCATCTGAGGTCGTAACCGGCGCCTTCCAGGACTACGGTCGAGCAACCGTCGTCGGTACGCACACGTACGGTAAGAACACCGTCCAACAGCAGTACAACCTCAGCAACGGCGGGGCCATCAAGATGACTGTTGCCCGCTGGGTGACACCCGATGGACACGACTACGGCGGTGTCGGATTGACGCCTGACGTCGAGGTGGAAATCCCGACCGATGCTCCGACCGACTACCTGCTCAACAAGGCACTCGAGCTGATCAACTCAGGCGCCTAGACCCACGGGACAGGCGACGCCGGTCCCTCCGTGCCCGCAGTAGCCGTTCGGATTCTTGGACAGGTACTGCTGGTGGTAGTCCTCGGCGTAGTAGAAGTCACCGGCCGGCTCGATCTGCGTGGTGATCGTGCCGTACCCTGCGAGATGAAGCTGACCCTGGTAGCGGTCCCGAGACTCCTCGGCCGTCTTCTGCTGGGCGTCCGAGAACGTGTACACGGTCGATCGGTACTGCGTGCCCACGTCGTTACCTTGCCGCATGCCCTGGGTTGGATCGTGACCCTCCCAGAAGACACGCAGGAGTTCGCTGTAGGGGATCTTGAGAGGATCGAACACCACCTGGACCACTTCGGCGTGGCCCGACATCCCAGAACACACCTCCTCGTAGGTGGCATTCGGGGTGAACCCGCCCGCATACCCGACGGATGTGCTGTGGACGCCAGGAAGATGCCAGAACATCCGCTCGGCACCCCAGAAACACCCCATGCCGAATACGGCACGCTCCATTCCTTCCGGGAACGGTGGAAGCAGCGGCGTACCAAGCACATGATGGCGGTTCGTGATCGACTTCGGAGTCGGCCTGCCGGCGAGTGCCCTCTCCTTCGGCGGCATCTCCAATGGTCTGCGGTGGAACATGCGGTCAGCCTACGGCCAATGGTGGGCTAGGCGAGCATGCCCGCCTAGCCCGCCGGTACCTCGTACACGGTCCCATCTGTTCTGTGGCCGCGGCCCCGTCAGCAAGATACGATGTACGAGACGCGAGGTAGCAGCGAAGCCACCGTCGCAGCGAACGGAGTCGACGCACGGATCCCATCGACGAATACATCGCCGGTTTTCCTCTGGATACTCAGGAGGCGCTTCGAGCCGTCCGAGCGACGATCCGATCGGCGGCACCGGACGCTAATGAGAAGATCTCCTATCGCATCCCAACCTTCGTCCAGAACGGGATCCTCGTGCACTTCGCAGGATTCGCCCACCACATCGGGTTCTACCCGATGCCGTCCGGTATCGAGCGCTTCAAGCAAGAACTCGCCGGCTACAAACAGGGGAAGGGTTCGGTTCGGTTCCCCCTCGGCGAGCCGATCCCCCACGATCTGATCACCCGAATCGTGAAGTTCCGCGTCCGAGAGGCTTCCTCGTAGCTTTGTACACAGCCGCAGTCGTTTCCTGATCGCTGGAGCGGCCGTACCGGTACGAGATACGAGGTACCTCGCCGGCTCAGGCCGGTGGCCTGTTGGACCCCTTCTCCTTGTCCCGCTCAGGACGTAGGTTGTCTCCATGACACGATCCTTCGCCCCCGCGCTCTTCTCGTTTCTCCGTGACCTCGAAGCCAACAACGATCGCGAGTGGTTCGCCACCAACAAGAGTCGCTACGAACGCTCGGTCCGCGAACCGGGTGTGCAGTTCATCCAGGACTTCGCCCCGCACCTCGCCAAGATCAGCCCACACTTCGTCGCCGACGCCCGACCCAACGGCGGGTCCATGTTCCGCATCTACCGAGATGTCCGCTTCTCGCATGACAAGAGCCCGTACAAGACGAACGTGGGATTCCAGTTCCGGCATGAGGCGGGTAGGGACGCGCACGCTCCCGGCTTCTACCTCCACCTCGAGCCCGGTGCCGTCTTCGCCGCAGCAGGACTCTGGCACCCGGACGCGGCGACGGCCCGATCGATTCGCGAGGCAATCGTCGCCGACGCCGCCGGGTGGAAGAAGATCACGAGATCCAAGCGATTCGCCGACATGTTCCACCTCTCAGAAGACTCGCTCAAACGGCCTCCGGCCGGAGTGGACCCGGATCATCCGCTCATCGAAGACCTCAAACGCAAGGACTTCATCGCCATGAAGGCCCTCACCCAGAAGGCGGTCACGACGGACGGCTTCCTCCGCGAGTACGCGAGGCTCTGTGCGAGTGCGGCTCCCCTGATGCGCTTCCTGTGCGAATCGGTCGGATTGCCCTTCTAGGAAACCCGCCCACCCCCCGCCGGTATGACGTTCGGATGGCGATCGGACTGGACGGTGCCGGGCCAAGCGGCGCGCCTAGGCTGTCAGCCAACTCGGCGCCTTGTCGAGGAGGAACTCGCTGATCTCCCGGCAATGGTCGAACACGTCACACAGGTGCACTTCCGCTTTGGAGATGTCCACCAACGAGACATCCACACTGCCCCGAATGGCAAGACTGCGCTGTGGGGCATCCGTGACCGCCTGGAACGAGTCGATCGCCGACACTTCAAGGGGCAGCACCGTTCCCCCAACGCCGGCGAGATCCGTCGCGAGGACCAAGAGATCGGGGGGTGTCGGAAGCGGGGGGAGCACCCAGTTGAAGTAGAGGGGAAGGTAGTACTCGTCCTCCGGTTCGCTCTCGTCTTCCAGTACCCGATCTTCGAACGCGAGCACCACCCTCGGGTCCACTTCCAACGCCATGTGCAGATCGAGAGGGCCACCACACGCCGTCTCCGGGTGTAGATCAACCTCCCACTGCTGATCCAGCGAGTACGTTTCGATGAAATGCCGCTCGTCATGCACGTGGAAGCCGTGCTCGATCGCATGCATCTTCTCGCTCGCGATGAAGCCGTCGAGGTCGACTACTGCCATGAGGGCAAGGTTCGCACAGTCCCGTATCTACCGCAATGGGGCCGGTGGGCCGAGCGGCGCTCGGCCGTACCTCGTACCTTGTACCTCGTATCGTGCGAATGGTCGCGGGAAGCGTTCGGCGTGAGCATTGGGTACGGCTCGCCCAACGGTCTCGGCATACATGCAGGTCGCGTACAAGGTACGAGATACAAGGTACGGGCTCTCGCAGGAGCGCTATTGAACGGGCAGGCCCAGCGATCTGGCGATGATCAATCGCTGGATCTCACTGGTGCCCTCGCCGATCTCGAGGGCCTTCGCGTCTCGGTAGGCGCGCGACACAGGTGACTCGTCCATGTACCCGGCACCTCCGAAGATCTGTACGGCGTCTCGAGTCGCACTGACGGCCACCTCGCTGGCGTAGAGCTTCGCCATCGATGCCGCCTCCCTGCACGGGCGACTCGAGTCCTTCAGCCAAGCGGCCTTGTACGTGAGGAGGCGGGCCGCTTCCACCGACACCGCTATGTCGGCCAGCTTGAACGCGATGGCCTGGTTCGCACCGATTGGCCGTCCAAACGCCTGTCGCTCCTTCGCGTAGGCGGTTGCCTGGTCCAGACAGCCTTGTGCGACGCCAACTGACATGGCTGCAATGGCTATCCGTCCGTCATTCAGGATCTCAAGGAACTGGCGGAATCCCTTGCCCTTGTCACCCAACAGGTTCGAAGCCGGCACTCTGCAGTCGTTGAACGAGAGGCCATGGGTGTCGGACGCCCTCCAACCCATCTTCTCGTAGGCGGGCTCCACGGTGAACCCTGGCGTTCCGGACGGCACGATGATGGAGCTGATCTCGCCAGGCCCCGTGAGCGCCGTCACGATCACCATCGACGTGATTGGCGTTCCCGAATTGGTGATGAACGCCTTCGACCCGTTGATCACCCACTCGTCGCCGGCCCGTTCAGCCCTCGTTCGGGTTCCGCCGGCATCGGAGCCGGCATCCGGTTCGGTGAGGCCGAACCCGGCCAGCGCCTCGCCACTGACAAGATCGGGAAGCCACCGGCGCTTCTGTTCATCGGTGCCGAACGTGAACAGCGGGTTCGAGCCCAGGCCGACGCCGGCTTCGAGCGTAATGGCGACGGACTGATCCACTCGCGCAAGTTCCTCGATGGCGATACAGAGCGAGAGGAAGTCGGCGCCGGCTCCCCCGTACTCCTCAGGAAAGATCAGTCCGAACAGCCCGAGCTTGCCCATCTCGTGGACAACGTCGGTGGGGAACGTATGGGTGCGATCCCATTCCTCGGCGTACGGTGCGACTTCGCGTTCGGCGAACTCGCGAACGACCTTTCGGAAAGCCCGGTGCTCTTCGGAGAGTTCGAAGTCCATTGCTCCTCCTCAGCAGCACTCTACGACACAGCCGGCACGTCAGGTCGGGTCGGGATCTCCATCTTCGATCGGCCGCTCACGGGCTACCCACGCCCGAGCCCCGGCGAAGACGCCGACAGCCGCCGGGATCCAGTACGCAATCACCCGGTAGACCAACACTGGACCAAGACTCACCGAGGGCGACACACCGAAGAACACGAGCACTCCGACGAGTCCTGCCTCGACCACACCGAGCCCGCCCGGCGATCCCGGTAGTCCACCGATCAGATGGGCAACGCCGAATGCCACGATTCCCCTCAACAGTGTCAGTGAGATGCCGAGCGCTGCGAAGGCCAGCATCATCGAGCCAACCTCCGTTGCCAGGCGAGCTAGGAGCAGCCCGACCTCAGGAAGAGTCACTCTGCGATCAACAGCGGTTGGGCCGATGAGAACGCGGAGTCGCTCGGGAAGCCGTTTGGTCAGCGATCCCATCCAGCGCGGTCCGCCCAGGAGCACCACACCGACGCCCACGCCTGCAGCGCCGATCACAACTGCACCCGCCTGGAGCACCACCCCTGAGCTACCGGCATGCAGGGCGAGGATCCCACCGCCCGTCATTGCCAACAGCCCGCCGTAGTAGAGGACCGTCGTGCGCAGCGCCGCACCAGCGGTTCCGGTGACCCTATCGCGGACCGTCCAGGCCATCGCCGCAGGAGTGAGTGCACCGCCGGCGGGGATGAGGCGTGCGACGCCACCGGCGACCAGCGCAGCCCGCACCGCGTCCGACAGATGAAGGCGAAGACCCCCGGCTGCGACGGCCTCTTCGAACATGGCACCGAAGGCGACCTTCGCGGCGAGTTCAGAGAACAGCGCGAGAGTGAGCAACCCCAGCGATTCCGCGTCGATAGCTGGAAGCTGAGCACGTTCGCCGAGGAACCGGCCGACCGCAATGTAGACGACGAGGCCGAGCAGGAGGAAGAGCAGCACGCCCCTGCCGCCGAGCAGGTTCCGCATGATGCGTGATGGCCGCGACGCATCGTCAGGTGGGTTCACGCCAATCCTCCCGCGAGACGGTCAGACGGCTCGTCGCATCTCTCGGCGGAGAAAGCGACGCTGCGTCCCCGACGTGCCTCCCCACACCCCTGCGTCCATGCGCATGGTAAGTGCATAGGCCAGGCACTCGTCTCGAACCACACAGCCCGCACAGGTCGCCCTCGCTCGTCGGTCCGGTACACCTTCCGCCGGAAAGAATATATTGGGATCCATGCCGATACAGGCTGCCTCATGTCGCCAGTTCCCGGCAACATCGAAAACCGGATCCATAGGTGACCTCCGATCCTCAACTCGAATGATACCTGGCTGGTTCTCTATGTAGCCTCGCGACATGCGCATCCCTGACTATACGGGTGGTGGACTCGTCAATCTGACGGCCGAACTGGAACGGAGGCTGACGGGTCGGTCGCTTTCACCGGCACTCCACCCTCACCTCGCATCCCACATCCCTGACGCCGACAGCTACGTGCTCGTGCTGGTCGACGGACTGGGGGACAACCAGCTCGACCATCCGGACGCCGTCCCGCTTCGGAACTCGCGCGTCGCGGCGCTCGACGCGTCGTTCTCGACCCAGACAACAGTGAACACCTCGACCCTCGCGACCGGACTCGCCCCCTCACAACACGGGCTGATCTCCTATCAACTTCGACTCGGCACGAGCGTACTCAACACGATCTACTGGTTCACCGAGGATGGAACGACGTCACTAGAAGATCCAAGTCGCTTCCTTCCATCCCCCAACCTCGCGGAACGCCTCACGGCGGCCGGATGTCGGGTCGTAGCAACCGAACCGAGCGCGTTCGTGGGAAGCCCGCTCGACCGGATGCTGTTTCGAGGCGCGACGGTCCAAGGCACGACCAGCGATGTGAATGGGATCGAGCTCGTCCTGAACGCCTCTCGCACGCCCGGGACGCTGGTCCTCTTGTACCTTCCACACATCGACGCGGCCGCCCATGCGGCAGGTCAGGAGTCGGATCTCTATGCACGCGCGATGCGACAGGTCGCCGACACATGGGAACGGTTGGTCGGTGGCCTCCCGTCCGGGGTCACGGCGGTCGGTACCGCCGACCACGGCCACGTCGACATCGCCGCCCGCAACCGCATCGTGCTTCCCCGCAGTGAGACACTCATCTTTTCGGGCGACAACCGGGTTGTGTATGTGAGCGGATCACCAACCGAGGCGGTTTCCCTCGCCAAATCCCTCCCGGCCACATGGGTGCCGGTCGAGGACGCGGAAGGCTTGTGGGGACCCGCGCCTTTCCATGGAGAGTTCGCGGCGCGTCTTCCCGATGGATTGCTCTTCGCCCACGAAGGGTACGCGCTGGTGCCTGCCGGAACGGTCGACGAGATGATCGGCCACCACGGTGGTGTGACTGAAGCCGAGCTTCGAGTGCCGATTCTGGTTTCCGGATCGGTCACCTAACCTCTTGCGCATGGCACACGAGCATCTCAAGGAAGCAGTCGATTCCCACTTCGAAACCATCCGCAGCGAGTTGGAGCACTTGGCGGCCATCCCGTCGGTGAGCGCTGCCGGATTCGACCCGGAAGGCGTTCGCGAGTCCGCCGAATATGTCGGGAACCTCCTGCGGAAGATCGGTTTCCCGGAGGTGCGCATCCTCGAGCTTCGCGGTGCCCACCCGGCGGTGTACGCAAGCTACCCCGCGCCAGAAGGCGCACCGACGGTCCTCCTGTACGCACATCACGACGTGCAGCCTGCAGGTGAAGGGTGGAGTTCGCCACCGTTCGAACCGATGGAGCACAACGGCCGTGTGTACGCACGTGGTATCGCCGATGACAAGTCGGGCGTGCTGATGCACGTCGGGGCGATGCTTGCCCATGGAGGCACTCCCCCTGTGGGAGTGAAGGTCATCATCGAGGGTGAAGAGGAGATCGGGTCGTTGCACCTCGAGGACTTCCTCGACGCGCACAAGGAGCTGTTCACGGCGGACGTGATCGTCATTGGCGACTCCGGCAATTGGAAGGTGGGCGTGCCCGCCCTCACGACCTCCTTGAGGGGTCTCGTCGACTGCATCATCGAGGTGAGAACGGCTGATCGCGCCCTCCACAGCGGTGAGTTCGGTGGACCCATGCCCGATGCGTTGACGGTCCTCAGTCGAGTGCTCGCGACGCTGCACGACGACGACGGCACCGTAGCGATCCAAGGGCTCGTCTCATCGGACGACGCCGACCCTCTCGACCTCACCGAGACCGAATTCCGGTCGCAAACCGGTGCGGTCGATTCCCTCGAGATGATCGCCCAGGGGAGTCTGACGTCCCGGCTCTGGACGATGCCCGCCGTATCGGTGCTCGCGATCGACGCACCCTCTGTCGACCAGGCGATCAACGCTCTCGTTCCCACGGCGCGAGCGAAGGTGAGCCTCAGACTCGCGCCGGGCCAGGACCCTGCTGTCGCTATGGACGCACTGATCGGCCATCTGGAGGCAAACGTACCCTGGGGAGCCGAGGTGACGCTCACGCGGGGTGCGTCGGGTCGGCCGTTCGCTCTCACCACCGAAGGCCCCCGATTCGACACCTTCCGCTCGGCGATGCGGGAGGCGTGGGGAACGGAGCCGGTCAACATGGGAGTCGGTGGGTCGATACCGTTCGTTGCGGCGTTCTCGGAGGCCTACCCGGATGCAACGATCGTGCTGACCGGTGTCCAGGAACCGGAGAGTCGCATCCACGCCGCCGACGAAAGCCTCGATCTCGAAGAACTGCGCAGAGCCGTGCTCGCCGAGGCGATCGTGTTGGAAGAGCTCGCGTAGCCAGCGAGCTTCGTTCGCCTCCGACGGCTGACAGCGGATAGCCAGAGCGCGACCGGAGCAGCACGAGACCGCAGGGCGACGTCCTACCGAAAACTGACAACCGAAGACCGCGCTGTGGCCCGAGCCACAGCGCTATTTCGCGCCGGGGAATCCTCTCCGGCGCCACACCTCGTAGACCACGATGGATACCGAATTTGCGAGATTCAGGCTCCGCCGATCGGGCAGCATCGGGATCCTGAGCACCTCGTCGGCTGACGCAAGTACCTCGTCGGGAAGGCCAACCGACTCGGGTCCGAACAGCAACGCGTCCTTCTCGCCATAGTCGACATCCGTGTAGCGGACTTGTCCCGCCCCCGAGAACGCCAGCACTCGGTCTGGCCCTACCTCGGCGAGGCACGCGTCGAGATCGCTGTGCACGGTCAGGTCGGCCCAGTCCCGGTAGTCGAGGCCTGCTCTGCGCAGGCGCGACTCCTCGAGGCTGAACCCGAGCGGCTCGACCAGGTGCAGCCGGATTCCCGTCACGGCGCTGACGCGCATGAGGTTCCCCGTGTTCTGGGGGATCTCGGGCCGGAACAGCACGACGTCGATCATCAGAACAGCGTCGGCCGGTCCGACTCCAAGCCACGCAGCTCGTCGTAGTCGACCTCGACGATGTCGATTCCTCTCGACTCGGCGAGCACCCTTGCCTGTGGCTTCACGATCTGTGCGACGAAGATCCCCCGAACCGACCCCAGTCTGGGGTCCTCGCGAAGCCGCTCGAGGTACCGGGTGAGTTGCTCGACCCCGTCGATCTCACCTCGCCGCTTGATCTCCACTGCCACGGCGTTGCCGTCACGGTCTGAGCAGAGCAGATCGACCGGACCGATATCGGTCGGATACTCACGGCGGATCAGTGCCAGGCCCTCCTCCAGTGACCAAGGACGCTCAGCGAGCAGTGTCTGGAGATGTCGCTCGACACCGTCCTTCTCCAACCCGGGATCCTCGCCCATATCGTGAACCGTATCGGCGAGGACCTCCTCGATGGCAATGGTCAGGCGCTCACCTTTCGGGTTTGTGACGACCCACGTGTCCGTCCCCTCGTCGAGATGGTTCGGTGCATTCATCCAGTTGAGAGGCTTGTAGGCACCGCCGTCGGTGTGAATCGCCACGCACCCGTCGGCCTTCACCATGATGAGACGGACCGCCGAAGGAAGGTGGGCGGTGAGCCGCCCCTCGTAGTCGACACTGCACCGGGCGATCATCAACCGCATGGGCGCGGAGGGTAGTCGGGACCCCATCACAACGGCTTGGTCAGATCGCGGTCGTAATCAGCTCTTCTCGACGGTCACATAGACACAGACCGCGTCCATCTCTCCGCTCTCGGACGAACATGTCTGGACACCGATCGTGGTGGATTCGGACGCCCAGGTCTGACTCTGCACCCCACCCGCGGTGACCGACATCGGCTCGTACTCGTCACCAGAGTCATCGACCCAGTTCTGGAATGAAGCAACGATGTCGTCGAAGTTCGCTCCCTCGTACTGAACCATCACGCTGGCTTCGGTGGCCGAATCGGTCGAGACCAGCACTGTGCCGCCGGACGGGAACGTTATGTCGATAGAGCCGGGGATCTCCCCGCCCCCGTAGGTAGCGGACCCCTCACTCGTCTCTATCTTGACCGTACCCCCGTTGTTGGAGAGGTCGACGTTCGCGTCCCCTCCACTCGCATTCTCGATGGTCTTCTCCGCGACCTTCTCAGCGGCTTTCGCGCATCCGGTCAATGGAACGACCAACAGCAGCGCGAGCCACATCACAATCGCCTTCCTCATGGTTCCTCCCGGATTCCAGCCACTCATGCCCACTCACCCTAACGGATCCCATCGCGACCCACGGCGCTGATGGCCGCGCGAGGAACCGGAGCCTCCACCAGGGATGCGACAGCCTGTCGACAGCCTCTCAACTCTTCGGCAAGGGCGAACAGCCCGGACTCAGGTCCAGGTCGTCCCGCGTCTAGGCGGGCTGACGCCCGCTGTTTTGAGTTATGGGTTGTCGGTGGGACGCAACCTCGCAGGAAGAGCGCACCGTGAGTGCTTCACCCACTACCCAGAACCCATGACCTAGAACGGGCTCGCGCAGCGAGCCGGCACAGGTACGCTGTCTTGTGAGTAGAGGGAGGGAGCCCATGGTCGTCGCCGTTGGAACCGAAAAAGGTGCATGGTTCTTTGACCCCGATGAGCGCCAGCTCGAAGGTCCTGTCCTCCCTGGATGGAAGGTGACCGCCTTCACCGACACCGCCGCCGACGACTACCTCCTCGCGACGGGATCCAACTGGTTTGGCGCATCGATCCATCGATCTCCCGACCTCACCAACTGGGCTCAGACGGAGAACAGTCCATCGTGGCCCGAGGGCGGGGACAGGAGCCTGACCCAGATCTGGACGTTCGCCCGGAACGCAGGTCGCATCTACGCGGGAGTCGACCAGGCGGGTCTGTTCACGAGCGATGACAGCGGCAGCTCATGGCAACCCGTCGACGGCATCAACGAACACCACACTCGCCCAGCGTGGCAACCGGGATTTGGTGGCCTGGCGCTGCACAGCATCCTCATCGATCCCGACAATGCTGACCGCATCTGGATTGGAATCTCTGCTGTAGGCGTCTTCCGGTCAGAGGACGGAGGTTCGACGTGGACGACCGCCAACAGTGGTGTGGCGAAGGCCGCAGCCGACGAGCAGTTTGACGACATCGGCTACTGCGTCCACAAGATCCAGCTCGACCCCGACGATGCGAACCGCCTCTATCGCCAGGATCATCGAGGCGTCTACCGATCGCCAGACGGAGGCCGGACCTGGGAAAGCACAGAGAACGGCCTCCCGAGTTCCTTCGGCTTCCCCATGGTGATGGATCGATCCTCGAAAACGCTCTTCATCGTGCCCCTCACCAGCGACGAGCAGCGACTCCCCGTCGGTGGAGAGTTCCGCGTGTACCGATCGACGAACCGATCAGACAGCTGGGAGGTGTCTGGAACCGGCCATCCCGCGGCTGCCACCTACACGCAGGTGCTGCGCGGAGCGATGGACACCAATGACAACGGCACGGTCGCCTACGGGACCACGGCCGGCACGCTCGGGCTCACCCTGGACGCCGGCGAGTCATGGGAAACGATGCCGTGGACGCTTCCCCGCATCTTGTCCGTGAGCTTCCTACCCGACTGATGGCGTCGATCCAGGTACGTCTCCCATCACTCCTCGAGCCGATCACGGGTACACGATCGCTGACGGTCGACGCTCCGACGGCATCGGAAGCGATCGAGGCACTTCTCGAAGCCCAGCCCGGCCTCAGAGTGCACCTGTACGACGAGCGCCGGAATCTCAGACCCCACGTGCGACTGTTCTGGAACGACGGAGATTTCGCATGGATCGATGACGGGGTTGCTGCCCACGATGGTGACGTCCTCACGGTCATGCAAGCGGTGTCCGGCGGCTGAGGGCTCACTTCGCGAGCCCTTTTCGGTTTTGGGTCCTCGGTTTTCGGTCCTCGGTTTTCGGTAGAGCAATCGCCCTACGGTCTCGCACTCTTCGAGGTCGCGTGCTGGAAGCTGAAGACTGAAGACTGATGACTGGCGAGCGTAGCTCGCCTATTCCATCGCCTTGGTCGGTAGTCGCAGGATGTAGGCGCTGATCCCAACGGCGAGGAGTCCCAGGCCGATCCTGACGCCGACGTGCTCGATCACCCAGACGATCGAGATGGTGAATGTGACCGTGATCGCGATGAGCGCCACGGCCTTTGCTCGAGCACTGAACCCGAGTCCTGCTCTCCAATCCCTGATCAGCGGCCCGAACAACCGGTGCTGTACCAGCCATGCATCGAAGCGTTCGGACGACCGGGCGAAGAAGAACCCGGCCAGGATGATCGGAAACGTCGTCGGGATCAGGGGCAGGATCGTGCCTACCGCTCCCAGTGCCAGGAAGAAGACCCCAAGAACGAGGTAGAGCGCCCGCACGAGACGGCTTCGGTGTACCACCGAGCAACTCTACCTTCGCTCACTCGCTACGCCCCGGCCCCAGGTATGAGGACCGACTCGTGTTCACTACTCTGCCGTCCATGGCCGACCCAGAACGCATTCATCGAACCTGGCTTCACTCTGGACGAGTCTTCCCAAGAGTCTTCATCTCCCCGGTGTTGGAGTTCATGCAGCTCGAAGCCGCATCTGGCGTCGTCATGCTCATCGCTGCACTCGTCGCCGTAATCTGGGCTAACCTTCCAGGTGGAGAAAGCTACGAGCGCTTCTGGGAAATCGCCGTCAACCTCCACATCGGTGGCTTCGTGCTCAACGAGACTCTCAGAGAGGTCGTCAACGACGGCCTCATGACCATCTTCTTCTTCGTGGTCGGACTCGAGATCAAACGAGAGCTCGCCGTCGGTGAGCTGAGAGACCCGAAGGCCGCGGCGCTTCCGGTCGTGGCGGCCCTTGGTGGCATGATCTTTCCGGCGCTCATCTACCTGGCGTTCGTGCACGATCTCGGTCCCTCCGCGATTCGCGGCTGGGGTGTGCCGGTCGCTACCGACATTGCCTTCTCCGTCGGCGTGCTCGCCCTCGTCTCGAAACGAGTACCTCTGGGCGCCAAGCTGTTTCTCCTCACCCTTGCCATCGCCGATGACATCGGCGGGATCATGGTGATCGCCATCTTCTACACACACAACCTCGCTGTCTTCTATCTCCTCGGCGCTATCGCCCTGTTCGGACTCGTGAAGGTCGCAGAACGTGCCGGCATTCGTGCATCTGCGTTCTACTGGGTGGTGGGGCTCATCATCTGGTACTTCATGCTCGAATCCGGCGTCCACCCGACACTCACCGGCGTGTTCCTCGGGTTGCTGACGCCGGCGCTCGCTATGTACTCGGACAAGGAGTACTACGAGAAGTCCGCCTACCTTCTCAAGGCCTTCGGACCAGAAGAGTCATCCCGACATTCGCAGGCACGTGCCGATCACGGGGCCCGGCAGGTCGTGTCCGTCGCATCTGAGTCGATCCCACCGCTGAACAGACTCGAGCACGCGCTCGCCCCATGGAGCTCGTTCTTCGTGATTCCGGTATTCGCCCTCGCGAATGCGGGCGTTCGGTTTGCCGGTGTCAGTCTCTTGACCGAACTGACGAGCAAGGTGACCCTCGGCGTCGGAATCGGTCTTCTCGTCGGCAAGTTTGTCGGAGTGTCCTTGTTCACTGGGATCGCCGTGAAGCTGGGCATCGGGAAGCTGCCGAAGAACACGACGTGGCACCACCTGTTCGGGGTGGCACTGCTCGCGGGGGTCGGGTTCACAGTCGCCCTGTTCATCGCGACGCTCGCGTTCGTCGATATCCAGCACATCGACAAGGCGAAGACCGGAATCTTCGCCGGTTCGATCCTGGCGGGACTGCTCGGCTACGCGTACCTGCGGTTCTTCACCAAACCGATTGAGACCGACCAGCTCGGCGAATGACTCTCTCCACGCGACTCTGCTCATCGGGTATGGTCGAAGTATGGGAGATTGGGCAGAATCACGACGCACGTATGGGCGAGGGACCATAGATCGTATCCCTCACCTGCGTTCCTGGAGCGCGGACCAGCGGAGGATCCTGCACCTGCTAGCGCAGGTGTTTCCGTTTCGGGTCACCGGGTACCAACTCGAGCTGATCGACTGGTCCAAGGTCCCCGATGACCCCATCTTCAGGCTGGTGTTTCCGCAGCCCGAGATGCTCGACCCGATCACGCTCGCGAAGCTCGATGCCCTCGAGGGCGAGGCACTGACAGCCGAGGTGCGAAGGATTCACCACACACTCAACCCCCACCCTGCCGGCCAGCTCGATCTCAATGCGGCGCTCCTGGATGGAGCCCAGCTCCCTGGCATCCAGCACAAATACCGGGAGACCGTTCTGTTCTTCCCGAGGCGTGGACAGAGCTGCCCCGCATACTGCACCTACTGCTTCCGTTGGCCGCAGTTCGTCGGCGAGGAGCGAATCGCGGCATCGGACGTAGGCCCACTCCTCCACTACCTGCGTGAACACCCGAACGTCACCGATCTGCTGATCACTGGTGGCGATCCAATGGTCATGAGAGCGTCGGTTCTATCTGGCTACCTGCAGCCGATCCTCCACGTCCGACCCGGAGGACTGACCAACATCCGCATCGGCACGAAGCTCCCGGCATCGCGTCCGCACCGCTTCGTCACCGACGAGGACGCCGATGAGTTGCTCCGCCTGCTCCAATCCGTCGTCAAGGGCGGCTTCCACCTGGCCGTGATGGTTCACTACACCCATCCGAGAGAGCTATCAACCACCATCGCCGAGGAGGCCATACGGCGAATCCGTGACACGGGTGCCGTCGTCCGGTCCCAGTCGCCGATAGCCCGCCACATCAATGATGACCCGAAGGTGTGGGCAGAAATGTGGCGCCGACAGGTACAGCTCAGTGTCATTCCGTACTACATGTTCGTGATCCGGGATACGGGGGCCCGTGCATACTTCGAGTTGCCGTTGGCAGAGACCCACAGGATCTTCACCGAGGCCTACCGACAGGTCTCGGGTCTTGGCAGGACGGTCCGCGGACCGGTCATGTCGACATCGCCAGGCAAGGTGCTCATTCAGGGGACGCCGGCAATCGGACGGCAACGCGTATTCTCGCTCGCGTTCCTTCAGGCCCGTGACCCATCGTGGGTCGGTCGAACGTTCTTCGCTCGCTTTGACCCCAGCGCGACATGGTTCGACGATCTCGAGCCTCTCGACGGTCCCTTCTTCTTCCGCCGACCCCGAACCGAACGGCCACACCACCCACGCCCGCCAAGGAGGCCCGCATGGACGGACAGACCATTACGTGCGTCGACTGTGGAGGAACCGCACACTTGATCTCGGAGCCGCCTGAAGGGGGGTTCCAGCCCGGCGACGTCCTCGTCTACCGGTGCGCAGACTGCCTCGACCGTTGGGACATCGTGTATGAGGAGGAGGACGACTGAGGAAGGTTCCCTTTCCTCAGTCTTCAGTCATCAGTTCCCGACCACACCCGCTGAACGACGGTGGGGCGACCGGTCGTTTCCTCCCCCCGCGAGCGAAGCGAGTGATGGGGGAGGTGGCCGAGGCGAAGCCGAGGACGGAGGGGGCCGTTCCCACCAACAGAGCCCACGCACCACCCTCCCACCTCAGGACGCGATACAAGGTAAAAGGTACGGCTCGCTGCGCGAGTATCGCTGGAGACCGGCGACTGTCAGCCGTTAGCTGTCGACTGTCAGGCCAGGCGCAGCCTCCGGTACTCAATCTTGGGACACCTGTCCATGATGACGTGCAAGCCCCCAGCACGTGCCCGGGCCGCGGCCGCCTCGTCGATCACGCCCAACTGCATCCACACGGTCCGCGCGCGGATGGCGATGGCCTCATCCACGTGCGGTCCCGGTTCCCTCCGGAAGATGTCCACCACGTCGATCCGACCGGGAATAGACGTCAGGTTCGCATAAGCCCTTTCACCCAAGACCTCGTCGACCATTGGGTTCACGGGAACGATCTCGAACCCGAGTTGCTGCAGGAACGCTGCCACGTCGTGGCTCGCCCGGCCAGGTCTCGGTGACAGGCCAACAATGGCCCACCTCCCTCGAGTGGTGAGCAAGCGGCGGATCAGAACGTCTGAGGTCATCGGGAACAGCGTACCCCCGATGTATTCCGAGACTCGTCTGCCCTGTAGTCTCAGGGCCGACGTGAAGTACATCCTCGTCATCATCGTCGCTCTCACCGTCCTCCTGTCAGGAGGTGTGGCGACCGCCCAGACCACACCGACCTGCCCGCCGGTCCAGGGGATCACCTGCGACGGGTGGGTGACCGACACAGCAGGTGTCATCACAAACGACGCTGCCCTTGAGAGTCAGGTAGGTGAAGTCGTCGCGGAGTACGGACATGAGATCGCCGTTGTGGTTGTTCCGGACAGTGGCTCCCTCACGCCGAACGAACTCGCCCAAGAGATCGGCAACACCTGGGGCGTCGGCAGCGCCCAGAACAATGACGGAGTCGTGATCCTCGTCGATCTGGCCAATCGTCGGATCGCCATCGAAACGGGAAGCGGCGTCGATGTCTCGAACTCACAGCTCGACGACCTCACGTCGCTGGCGGCTCCCTACTTCCAGGTGGGTGACTTCGACGGCGGTATCTCGGCCATGCTCAACGGGTTGGGAGATCTCTTCGGCGGCGGGAGCGCACCACCCAGCACCATCACGCCTCTCCCCACAGCGCCCACCCCGCAGCCATCCGAGAATCCCGTTCCCGGAATCGTGCTCGGGGCGCTCGTTCTGGGAACGGGTGTCGCGCTGGTGACAACCGGTTCGGCGCGATCCCGCCGAGATCGCGCTGCTCTGGAAAAGAAGCGACGCAAGGACCTCGTCGACGGAGAACTCGCCCGCCTGCGCCCCTCGGGGCAGGAGCTGACCCTGCCGGACGAACTGACAATCTCCCCACCTTCCACCTCGCCATCTGAATCCACCGCGGACGGGCTTCGGGCGCTTCGGGCCCTCCAGAACGGTTCCTCCGCCGCCCCCCAACCTGCCCTCGAGGCGTTGTGGGTGCTTCGGGCGATTGACGTGTTCGACAAGGACAAGCTCTCGACGGAGATCCCCCTCGAACTCCGTGCTACCGGCGAGCAGCCCGTGCTCGAAGACTCGCTCCAGCAGACCACAACCGACGTACTCAACGCACCGGACGATGCAACATTCGAAGTGGCCCGTTCGCATCTCCGATCCGTGGTGGACGCGTTGCGGCCGTATCGCATCGCTGAAGCACGACGCAAGATGGCGATCTCCCTGTCGGACTCGGCGGTTGCCACGCCACTCGGACCGACGGTCGTGAACGACCTCGGCCTCCGTCTCCTCCAGGTGGGACCCGTGCTGACACCCTCCGACCCGCTCGAAACGTCCATCCGGGCAATGCAGGATGCCTACGGCACGGCCCAGACCAAGTCGGAACGTCTGGAGACCATCTACGGCAAGCTGCCAGATTCGTTGGCGCGCCCTGCGGTCGCTGTTGCTCTCGCGGATCTCACCGAGGACCCGAAAGAAGCGGTCAGCCGGTACGAGCAGATCCGGGTTGAGATCGAGCAGAAGGGCTCCGACCTGCGACAGGACGGCCTCGAACTCCCCGCCGTCGCTGCGTTCCTCCTCCTCAACAACGACGACGTCGACGAGTTCCTCGACGCCTACCACAAGGCGCGACGACTCGGGTATGAGCCGGTCGAGGCGGTCGAACTCGCCATCGCCGGCCTGACCGATCGCGACAGCATCGAACGGGTACGCGACGAGGCAAGCCGTCTCGGTCTGCCCATCTCGATCGCGGCGACCCTGGTCAGGAACGGAGATCGCGCCGTCGAGTCGTACACCCAGCTGGCCGACCAGCTTGCCAAGACCGGCGTCGAGGGCGATGTCCGCCGCACCATCGCAGCCATCCTCGCCGTGTCGCTGGAGCCGGCACGAGCCCTCGACCGCTGGCTGGAGGCTCGGAAGGCACTTGCTAACCTCGGCTTGACCGGATCGTATGCCGACACCGCAGCCGCGTTCGGCGCCTCCGACCCGAGGGGGCCCCGTGCGTTCGCACTTGCCTACGCCGCGCAGCGGCAGGCGCTGGAGCGATCCTCGATCGACGACGCCGACCGGTACGCCCCCGAGCTGGCCCACGCCGGTACCTCGGCACAGACCGACTCGTGGAGTGGACGCCCGCTTCCGAGAGATCTCGGCGTGTTCGATCCGTTCACGCTCTTCTACTACCACTGGGTCATCACCAGGGGCGTCGACCATGCCCTCGGCTGGCATCCGATCTACCGAGACCACTCCTGGTCGCAGCCCCACAACTCGTGGTTCGGCGGGTTCGGTGGCGGAGGAGGTTTCGGCGGAGGTTTGGGTGGCCACAGCGGAGGTGGCAGCTGGGGTGGTGGTCGCACATTCGGTGGCTTCGGCGGCGGCGGTGGCTTCGGTGGTGGGTTCGGTGGGGGTGGTCATGGCGGTGGCGGCTGGTAGAACTCGAGTCTTGAGTCTTCAGTCATCAGTCGTGAGCCAACAGCCAACAGCTCACAGTCGACAGCCAGAACACGGCCCAGAACAACCAGGAACCTCGGGCGACTGTCCTACCGAAAACCCAGAACCCAGAACCGACAAAGGGCAAGCCGGCGCCGGAGTCATCAGTCATCAGTCGTGAGCCAACAGCCAACAGCTCACAGCCAACAGCCGACAGCAACTCGGCCCCGTTCGACCTTGTGGCGCGATTCGACCATACTGCGGCCCCGTTCATGGCATTCCGTAAACGCGCCAAAGCGATCAACGTCAAGAGCGTCGAGCAGATCGACCGGTTCGCAGAAGAGGGCAAGCCCGTCCTGATCGACTTCATGCAGTTCTCGTGCCCTGCCTGCAAGGCGATGGACGGTACGATCGACGAACTTGCCCACGAGTTCCGTGGCTCTGCCCATGTCCTGAAGGTGAACGTCGGTCGAGTACCTGGAGCCGCCCAACGGTTCAAGATCAAGGGAACGCCTACCTTCGTGCTCTTCGGGACCTCGGAACGGTCCCAACGCAAGGCGCGCCAGCGCGGTGAAGAGCCCAGTGAGAAGATCACTCAGCGATTCCGCACCACCGGCGTGGTACAGAAGACTCAGCTTCGCCGTCTGCTCGTCACCAACGGCGCCGAACCCGCCGACGAGTGAGGCTCGCTTCGCGGTCTACTCGAACTCGCTGCGGAGTCGATCCAGACGGGACACCCACGCGTCGTCGACTTCCTGTACCCAGTCGACGACTCCCGAGAGCGGTCCGGGCTCGAACACATAGCGCACATCTCGCCCCGAGCGGCTGCGGGTGACAAGCCCCGCATCGGCGAGCGCCGAGAGATGCTTGGAGACGGCCTGGCGCGAGATCGGTACCGACCCCGACAGCTCCGTGGCGGTGGACGGGCCACGTTGCACCAGAAACCTCACCAGCTGGAGGCGGGTTGGATCGGACAGGGCGGCGAACAGGTGCTCGAGATCGGGCATCAGGCCACCATCGACGTCCAGAACCGAGGCATCGAACGACTGATCCACACCGGAGTGGCGAGTGTGCTCTGCCATGGAAGCAAGCTCTCTCGCACCGTGAGTCTCGTCCCCGTCTTCTCCGGTTCAAGCTCGATCTCTACCAGGGTCGGAAGGCCGTCATCGGTCCTCCATGACCACTGAAGGCGACGCCCCTCGATGACTTCCTCGATCGACCCCCACACGTCGGGGGCGTCTGGGCTGATCATCCTGATCGCGCCACCGACACGGAGATCGAGCGTCACACTCCCACCCATCCACCGACTGACCAGCTCCCCATCGGTCATGTGTTCCCACACCTTCTCGGGAGAAGCAGCGAGGACGACATCCCGTTCGATCGCGATATCGCTCATACACCTGCAACCTAGCAGTTGCAGATCGTTACCATGATGTGCAACTCCACAGTTGCAGAAAGGGTGACGGCATGCTGATACCCACGGTCATCGAGCAGACGAGCAGAGGAGAACGAGCGTACGACATCTACTCACGCCTCCTGAGCCACCGCATCGTGTTCCTGGGAAGAGAGATCGACCCGGAGGTCGCCGGGCTGATCGTCGCCCAGCTCATCCACCTCGAGAGCGAGGATCCAGAGAAGGATATCGCCCTCTACATCAACTCACCCGGTGGCGAGATGTCCTCCATGATGGCGATCTACGACACGATGCAGCACGTGCGGCCAAACGTCACGACCACGTGTATCGGCCTCGCCGCGTCCGCCGCCGCTCTGATCCTCTCGGCCGGAGCGCCGGGACACCGATTCGTGCTCCCCCACGCACGAGTGTTGATCCACCAGCCGCTGATCACGGGTGGCATCGGAGGCCAGGCGACGGACATCGAGATTCAGGCCAAGGAGATTGTCCGTCAGAAACAAGAGATGATCGAGATCCTCGCTCGACACACCGGACAGACCGGAGAGACCATCGCGAAGGACACGGACAGGGACCGCTGGCTGACTGCCGAACAAGCCGTCGAGTACGGCTTGGCGGATGTCGTGATGGCACCCACAGAAGTGCCGGCGGCGTAGGGGCCGGCACGCAAGAAAGCCACGTTGGTGAGAACCACCCCAATGTCGAGCAACAACTCGACGCCACCTCCCAACACCCGCTTCGCCTGCAGGGGGAGGAGACAGAACACCCCTTCCCGGCTCCGCTTCGGCCGCCCCAGTGAAACGGTCGGCCCCGCCCTCAGGAAACCCAGGACCCAACACCGACAACGGCAGGCGAGCCGGCCAGGCAATGTGCCGACCGGTCAGTGCGCGTAGCTCCGAGGACTCGGCGCCGAGTTCTTGCCGAGAACCGACAACCGACAACTGACAACGGCTCGCGCAGCGAGCCCTAGAACCAGAACTTGCCGCGACCTTCGGGATCGGAGGTGAATCCCCACGCCTCGGCGATCTCTTCGCCCCTCGTGCGGAACACGTGCACCTCGTCGGCCGTGTACGTCTCGTCGTCCCTCTTCACAGTGGTATGCGCGAGCACCACGGTGTGCTCGTCGTTTGCCAGGACGTCGTGCACCTCGACCATGAACGACTCGTGCGTGTCCTCGGCCAGGGTCCTCAGGAACGAACAGATCGAGTCTCGACCCACCTTGTCGCCGGCGAGCGGCGTGTCGCCGTGGACGTGCCATACCGCGTCGGCGGCGAACAGTCTTCCGAACTCCTTGTAGCGACCTTCGGCGAAGTGCCGGTACCCATTCTTGATGCGATCAATACCCGGATGCTCCATGAGACGATTCTCGCACAGCGCAACCCCGGCCCGCGTACCCTGGGACAGTGACCGGACGCACGCTCACCGGAACCTGCTCCTGGACGGACAGGACGCTACTGGACTCCGGCGCGTTCTACCCACCCGGCACCGACTCGGCCGAGGAACGCCTGCGCTACTACGCCGGCCAGTTCCCGATCGTCGAGGTCGACTCCACCTACTACGGACCTCCCAGCGAGCGAGTCGCAGGGCTGTGGGTCGAGCGAACACCGTCCAAGTTCACCTTCGACATCAAGGCATACCGCCTCCTCACCCAACACCCCACTCCCCCACGAACGCTTTGGAAGGATCTCAGAGAACAACTCCCACCCGAGTTGGCGGAGAAACGCAACGTGTATGCCCGCGATCTCCCTCGTGAGTTCGTCGCGGAAGCGTTCCACCGTTTCGGGGAAGCGCTGATGCCACTGCACTCGGCGGGCAAGCTGGGCACGATCCTGCTTCAGTTCCCACCGTACGTTGGTCCGTCACGAGGCTCGTTCGGCTATCTGGCATGGGCAGCAGAGCAGCTCTCCGAGTTCGACGTCGCGGTCGAGTTCCGACAAGGCACCTGGCTAGACGACGAGCACATCGACTCAACCCTCGGACTCCTCAGCGACCACCAGCTCTCGTATGTCTGCGTGGACGAGCCACAGGGATTCCGAAGCTCCGTCCCACCCGTTGTCGCCGTCACCGCTCCTATCGCCCATGTCCGATTCCATGGACAGAACTCGGCAAACTGGGAGCGCAGGGACATCGACGCGGCCGAACGATTCCGGTACGACTACCGAGAAGAAGAGCTTCACGACTGGCTCCCCAGAATCGAACGGCTCCAGCAGGAAGCCGACGAGGTGCACTTGATGATGAACAACTGCTACGCCGACTACGGCATCAGGTCGGCGCGCATGTTGGCCGGGCTGCTGGACGGCACGAGCGAGTAGCAGCTCGCACCGCGAGCCTGTTGGTCCCCCCAGGAGCCCGGTAGGGCGACGTTGGGGGGAAAGTACCGCAGCGGCAAAGCCGCTGGGGTAGGGGGGTGGTGCGCGGTCTATGTTGTTGGGAGCGGCCCCCTCCGTCCTCGACCTTTGGCCGAGTCCACCTCCCCCAACGGTCGCTACGCTCCCTGGGGGAGGAAACCGAAGCGAGCCATTGATCGGGCGGCGCACGATTTGCAGCCGAGTATCGTCTGGCGAATGTTCGACTACACCACCGTCACCCCTGAGTCCATCGCGACTCTCGCTGCCGACACGATCGCACGTTGCGACGACCTCATCGCCAAGGTCGTCGGCGTCGACGGAAACCGCACCTACGAGAACACGCTGGCCCTGATCGAGGAGGTGACAGCCGTCTTGGCCATCGCCTACGGGCAGGGGCCGTTCCTCTCCAACGTAGATCCCGACGAGGCAACGCGTACCGCAGCGCGCAAGTCCGAAGAGGCCTTGTCGAAGTGGCAGGTCGGCATCATCTTCCGCAGCGACCTCTTCGAGGCAATTCGCGAGTATGCAGGAACTGAGGACGCTGCCTCGCTGACCGGCGAGAAGAAGCGCTTCCTCAACTTCACCCTTCGGGACTTCCGCCGAGCCGGTCACGAGTTGTCCGAGGACAAAAAGCAACGGCTCGAGCAGCTTCAGAACCGAATGGTCGAACTCGGCATCGAGTTCTCGAAGAACATCGCCGACGTGGACGACGTACTCGAGGTCACCCGTGACGATCTCGCAGGACTCCCCGAGTCCTACATCTCCCGTCTCCAGAAGGAGGGGGATGTCTACAAGGTGACAATGGCCTACCCCGACGTCATCCCCTTCATGGACAACGCAGAGCGACGGGACCTTCGAGAGCGCCTGTCGTTCCGCTTCAACAGCCGGGCCACCGGCACCAACCGTTCCGTCCTCGAGGAAGCCATCGAGATTCGGGAAGAGATGGCGGGTCTCTTCGATCTCCCCTCGTGGGCCGACTACCAGATGGAAGTCAAGATGGCCAAGAACCCCAAGATCGTCAACGACTTCTATTCGGTGCTCGTCGACCCACTCACCGAGCTTGGCAAGAACGAGCTAGCGGTCCTCGCGGAGATGCTCGAGGCGGACTCCGGCGACGCGGAGTTTCGAGCCTGGGACCGCCGCTACTACGACACGATGCTCCGAAAGACGGAGTACGGGGTGGATCAACTCGAGATCGCGAAGTACCTTCCGCTCGACGCAGCGATCGACGGCCTGCTCGATCTGACCGCGGAGGTCTTCGGCCTCGAGTATCGCAAGCGGAGTGATGTGCCCGTGTGGCATCCCGATGTCGTCGCATATGACATCGTGGACGCCGACTCGGGTGAAGCCCTCGCCGTGTTCATGGCGGACCTGTTCCCCCGGCCGGACAAGTACACGCATGCAGCCGCCTTCGACCTCGTACCCGGCCGCAGGCTGCGGGACGGCTCCTATCAGAACCCCGTATCGGCGATCGTGGCCAACTTCACCAAGCCGACTGCCGACTCACCATCGCTGCTCCAGCACTCTGAGGTCGAGACCCTATTCCACGAGTTCGGCCACATCCTCCACATGTCGCTCGGCCGCACGGAGCTCACGAGATTCTCCGGAGCGTCGACCGAGTGGGACTTCGTCGAGGCCCCGTCACAGATCATGGAGGAATGGTGCTGGAAGAGTGAGATCCTCCAGCGGTTTGCTCGCCACCACGAGACTGGCGAGACGATCCCACAGAGTCTCCTCGACACGCTGGTTGCCGCTCGGCACGTGAACGAAGCGCTCGACACGCTCCGCCAGGTGTTGTTCGGCAAGCTCGACCTGGCACTCCACGGACCTGGCGATCACTCCGATCTCGATCGAATCACCGTCGAATCCGAAGCAGTTGGCCTGATACCACACCAGGAGGGAACGTTCTTCCCTGCGAGCTTCGGACACCTTCTCGGTGGGTATGACGCCGGCTACTACGGGTACCTGTGGTCCAAGGTGTTCGGCCTCGACATGTTCTCCGTGTTCGAAGAAGGCGGCGTCAGCAGCCCCGAGATCGGCCGGCGGTACCGCAGGGAGATCCTCGAGAAGGGCGGCTCCGAGGACGCGATGGACCTCCTGCGGAACTTCCTCGGACGAGAACCGAACAACGAGGCGTTCCTGCGGCATGTGGGATTGGGCTAGAGGTTCGTTGAGCCTGAGGCTCAACGAACCGTACGTTTCCTCCCCCGGCCGAAGGGCGACGTTGGCGGAGGTGGCCGAGGCGAAGCCGAGGACGGAGGCGATCGTTCTCACCAACGTAGACCAGTGAAGGCCCCTCCCCTCCGGATACTCCCCCAACTCGGCTCTTCCCGTTGGAGGAGAGGCGGACAAACCAACCTCGCGTTCCTACCGACAACCGAAGACTGAAGACTGAAGACGGCGAGCGAAGCGAGCCTAAAGCCCCAGGGCGTCGATCGCGGCGGTGTCCTCTGCTTCCCAGCGGAGGTCATCGATCGTCTCGGTGATCGGCACATCCCTTCGGAGCGTCGTCAGCGTCCGGTAGAAGAGCGCATCGTCGATGTTTGCGGCGAGCGACTCGGCTAGACGGGCGGCACCCCGAACGTCCACATCCCATTCACCTGGGTCGAGCGGAATCCGTTCGATCCTCGAGTAGCGTGCCAGCAAGGTCGACGCCGACTTCGCACCCCAGGCGCGAATGCCGGGTATTCCGTCGGCCGCATCCCCCACCAGAGCGAGGTAGTCGGGCATCGACGACGGCGAGATCCCCCACTTCTCGCGGACGCCGTCCTCATTGATCGCAACCCCTTGGCGGCGGTTGAACATCACCACCCTGTCCCCGACGACACACTGGGCAAGATCCTTGTCCGGACTCATCAACACCACCTGCTCGGCGTCGTCCGCGTACAGGAACGCAGCCGTCGCAAGCGCGTCATCGGCCTCGAACTCCTCCATCCCCCATACCACGACACCGAGCGCTTCCAGCGCTCGCTCGGCCAGAGGGAACTGGTCCAGCAGCTCCTGCTCAACCCCCTCGCCGGTCTTGTAGCCATCGAACATCTCGTTGCGGAACGAGTGGATCGTCGTGTCGAACGCGGCGGCAACATGGGTGACGCCGGGCTCGCGAAGCAACCTCCTCGTCGAGTCGACCAGCCCCCACACCGCACCCGTCTCCGCACCGGAACGTCCCGTTCGCTTCGGGTAGCCGAAGTAGGCACGGAACAACTCGTACGTCGCGTCGAGTACATGAACACGCATGGACGCATCGTACGACATGGCGTCGACGCTATGCTCGCCCCACCTGCCCAGCGAGGCAGGTGCCGCGAGCGTCCAGCGAAGTCCGGTGTGAAACCGGCGCTGTCCCGCAACTGTGAGGCCCACGGGCCGAGCCAGGTCGCCTGGCGTCGCGGCGGCGAACGAACCCTCGGATGAAGGCGAACCTCGTCGGCACTCAGGCCGGTGCAGTCCACTTTCATCCTCCGAACAAGGAGGATGTTCTTGAGAGCGATGATCGTCGCACTCGCTGTCGCCTTGGGCGCTTGTACCGCAAACGGGGCCACCCCGTCGACAGATGACGAGACGACCGTCACGTTCATTGAGACCACCACGCCGTCGACGACCGCCACGACGACGGCGGCGTTCCCGGTGACCATCGCAACTGCCAATGGAACCGTCACGGTCTTTTCGGAGCCCCACGCCATCGTGTCGCTGTCCCCAACCGCGACCGAGATGCTGTTCGCAATCGGTGCCGGCGGTCAGGTCGCCGCCGTCGACGATCAATCGAACTACCCCGCGGATGCTCCGCTCACCGACCTAACCGGCCTCAGTCCCAACGTCGAGGCCATCGCCGCCTACGATCCTGATCTGGTCGTCGTGGCGTTTGATCCCGGCGATCTGGTCGCGTCGCTCGACACGCTCGGCATCCCGGTTCTGCTCGAACCTGCGGCAACGTCACTCGACGACGTCTACACCCAGATCAGCCAACTCGGTGAAGCGACCGGCCACACAGACGCTGCAGAGAGAGTCACCACCACCATGCAAGCCCGCATCGTCGCCGCCTACGACGAAGCGGCGTCCGGCGACGAGCTCACCTACTACTTCGAACTCGATCCGACGTACTTCTCCGCTACCTCATCCACCTTCATTGGAGAGCTGCTCGCTCCGCTCGGGCTGCGGAACGTCGCCGACCCGGCCGACCCTGACGGGTACGGCTACCCACAACTCTCTTCCGAGTTCATCATTGGCGCCGACCCCGACCTCATCCTGCTCGCCGACACCGTGTGCTGTGGGCAGAACAAAGATACCGTCGCAGCACGACCCGGGTGGGACAGCCTCGACGCCGTGACGAAGGGCAACATCGTGCCACTGAATGACGACTCCGCGTCCAGGTGGGGACCACGGGTTGTCGATCTGCTGGAGGCCGTCGGTGCGGCAGCACGGGAGGTACGGAAGTAGTGAGCGCCACAGCCCCGGATCGACCCACCCGGCTCTCGGCTCGAGCAGTCCTCGTCGGTCTCGCGGCGATCCTCGGTGCCGTCACGCTCGGCTCGCTCGTCGGGCCCGTCCACATCCCGTTCGGCGAGGCGATCAAGCGGCTATTCGGATCGCCATCGTCACTGACGGATCGACAAGCCGACATCCTCACCGCCGTACGCCTGCCAAGAGTCGTGCTCGGAGGTCTCGTCGGATCGATGCTCGCCCTCGCAGGTGCGTCGTACCAGGGCGTGTTCAGGAACCCGCTCGCAGACCCCTACCTGCTCGGCGTCGCAGCGGGCGCCGGCTTGGGCGCGACCGTCGCCATATCGGCAGGTGCTACGCCGGCCGTGCTCCCTGCGGCCGCCTTTGCAGGGGCGATCGTCGCCGTCGTGGCAACCTACGCCGTCGGACGCTCGGTCGGGCGGCGCTCCACCACCAGCCTCATCCTCGCCGGAGTAGCAATGGCATCATTTCTCACGGCGATCCAGACCTACGTCCAGCAGCGTCACACCGACACGCTCAGGGAGGTGTATGCGTGGATCCTCGGACGACTGTCGACGAGCGGTTGGCATGAGGTGCTCTTGATCCTGCCCTACCTCGTCTTCGGCGGAACGGTCATCCTGTTGCACAGAAGGATGCTGGACGTCCTCTCGCTCGGCGAAGAAGAGGCGTCCGCCCTGGGAGTCCCGGTTCGAAGGGTGAGGCTGCTCGTCGTCGGTGCAGCAACGCTGGGCACCGCTGCGGCCGTCGCCGTGAGTGGGCTCATCGGGTTCGTCGGAATCATCGTCCCCCACGCCATCCGGTTGGTGACTGGCGCCAGCTACCGAGTGATCCTGCCGCTGTCGGCGATGTTCGGAGCGGCGTTCCTGATCATCGCAGACCTAACCGCCAGGACGGTCTTGAGCCCCGCCGAACTCCCGATTGGCGTCGTGACGGCTTTCCTTGGGGCACCGTTCTTCGTGCTCGTTCTACGAACGGCGAAAGGCCTGCGATGAGTGGTCTCTCCGTCGGCGATCTCCGTGTGGCGTTCAGCAACACGACCGTTCTGAACGGCGTGAACGTGGCGGCCGCACGCGGCGAGTGGGTGGGCGTGATCGGACCCAACGGCGCCGGCAAGTCGACGCTACTGCGAGCAATCCACGGGACCGTGCCGTCATCGGGAGCGGTGGCGTTCGGCGGCCACGACATGGGCGACCTGCCCAGCGCGGCTCGGGCCCGACTCGCCGCGTTCGTCCCCCAACGACCGGTCGCCCCCTACGACATGCGCGTCTTCGACTACGTGCTCCTCGGGCGTAGTCCCCACATCTCCTATCTCGGCGTCGAAGGACATCGCGACATCTCCACTGCCCGAAACGCGCTCGAGTCGCTCGGTATGCTGTCGTTCGCCGATCGCCTCCTCGGAGAGCTGTCCGGCGGAGAGTTCCAGCAGGTCGTGCTCGCGCGAGCACTGGCCCAGGAAGCATCTCTCCTGCTGCTCGACGAGCCGACATCCGCGCTCGACATCGGCCATCAACTCCACGTGCTGACCCTGATCGATCGGCTCCGGAAGGAGCACGATCTGACGGTCCTGTCTGCGATGCACGACCTCACGCTCGCCGCGCAGTTCTGCGATCGCCTCGTGCTGCTGTCACACGGCATGGTCGTGACCGATGGCAACCCCCGGCACGTGCTGGATGCACCGCTGATCTCACAGCACTACGGCGCGACCATCCGAATCCTCGACGACGGTCTCGGAGGAGTGGTAGTCGTTCCTGTTCGACAGAACGGTCACCCCGCTAATCGGTAGCATCGAAGCCGAAGGAGGACGATATGAGTGAGTTCGATGACAGGTGGCAGAGCGTCGCCGGTGAGTTCCGAACGCTCGGCTATGCGTTCAGAGATCACTATCGCGCCACCAAGGGCGAGACCGACACTGGACCGTCCGAGGAGGAAGTCCGCAACGCGCTTCACACGGTGACCGACGCCGTCGACAACGCGTTGACTTCGGTCGGAAAAGCGATCAGGGACCCCAACGTGCAGAAGGGCGCCAAGGACGCTGCCACATCGCTCGTCGAAGCGCTGGGCGAGTCTTTCACCCAACTTGGTGAGGCACTCGATCGAGCGTTTCGTGGGCACGAGGCGACGAAAGTGACCGTCGAGACGGAAGAACCCCCTCCAGAGCCACCAACGACGGAAGAGCCAACCGAGAGCGAGGAACCGGGAGCCTGATGGCACTCGAACGATCGTCTCCCTTCCTCAAAGGTGAGGCGACGATCCGGAGCCCATTGTTCTCGAGAACGTGGACCGTCCAGCAGGGAAGCGAGGTTCTCGCGACTGCCCACCGCGCTGTGTGGCGGCGAACTTCCAAGGTACAACTGGTTGACGGGTCGACGTGGGAGATCTCCCCGGCGGGATGGGGCATCCTCGAAGTGCGATCGGGTGATGATTCCCTTGGGGTCGCTGAGCGGACCAACCTCTTCGGCCGCAAATGGTCTATCGACTCCAATCGCTTCGGGTACGTCCTGTCTGCACGGTCGATGCTGTTGCGCAAGTGGACGATCGACCTCGGTGATCACCCAGTCGCTCAGCTCCGCGGGGGAGCGTTCAGCTTCAACCGGATCGATGTCGACGCCGGCTCCGGGCTACAGCTCGAGGTCATCATGCTCTCCTGGCACATCATCGTGCGGGCCTGGGAAGCGGCTGCCGCGGCCGGTGGCGCGTAGGTAGCATCATGTGATGGCCGAAACCCTTTTCTCATATGATCCACGGACCGGCGAGGTCGTCGGCAGCGTCGAGACCACCCCTCCCGACCAGATTCCGGCAGTCGTAGAACTATCACGTGAAGCCTTCGAACAGTGGCGCTCCCTGGGACCGAAGGGCCGCCGCCCCTACCTGCGCAGGCTCCGAACCGTGATACTCGACCAGGGTCGTCATATCGCCGACGTCGTCAGGTCGGAAACCGGCAAGGATTTGAGCGAGGCGTACGCGTTCGACGTGCTGACGTCCCTGACCGTCGTCGACCACTACATCCGCAATGCCCATGCGTACCTTCGGACCAGACGGGGATCGTCGTGGCCCTTCGTGACGACCAGGGCATGGACCGAATACCACCCAAGGGGTGTCGCCGCTGTGATATCGCCCTGGAACTATCCGTTCTTCCTGCCGGCAATCTCCGTCGTGACCGCCCTCGCAGCGGGATGTTCCGTCGTGCTGAAGCCGTCCGAGGTGACACCACTGACGGGCCAGCTCTTCGCGGAACTGGCAGCGCAAGCCGGCCTGCCGGAAGACCTCATCCAGGTAGTCCACGGTGCGGCGGAAACAGGTGCCGCTCTTGCGACCGCAAACGTCGGGATCGTTGCTTTCACCGGGTCGACGAGAGTGGGCAAGCTCGTCGCCAAAGAGGCGGCCGAGAACATGACCCCGGTCGTGCTCGAACTGGGCGGGGTCGACGCGATGGTCGTCCTAGAGGACGCCGACATCCCCCAGGCGGCGAAGGCAGCGGTCTGGGGAAGCATGACCAACGCTGGCCAGATGTGCACATCGGTAGAGCGTCTCTACATCGTGGACGCTGTGTACGACGAATTCCTGGCCCGAGTCCAGAAGGAGTTGGACTCCGTGTCCTCAGGGGACGGCGGTAGCAGAGACATTGGGCCGATCATCTTCGAACCGCAGCTCGACATCATCGAGTCCCATGTCGCCGACGCGTTGGCGAAGGGCGCAACGGTGCTTCGAGGAGGCAAACGAGCAGAGACACCAACGGGCATCTACTACGAGCCGACGCTGCTCACGAACATCGATCACACCATGCTCGTCACGAGAGAGGAAACGTTCGGTCCAGTCTTGCCAATCGGGCGGGTTGCCGACGCCAATGAGGCCCTCGCCATGGTCAACGACTCGTCCTACGGTCTGCACGGGTCGGTCTGGTCGAAAGATCGCAGACGGGCGGAACGGTTCGCGTCGCGCATGGAAACTGGCACCATCGCCATCAACGACGTCGCCGTCAACTTCGTGGTACCGACGGTGTCCTTTGCGGGCATCAAGAACTCGGGACACGGCGGGGTGTTCGGACCCGCCGGGCTTCAGGAGTTCTGCTATCCGAAGGGCATCACCGAGCCGAGACTCCCATGGCCAACGACCCGTCTGCTCGGGGCGTGGTTCCCCCGACGGCGTGGTGTCCGCTACTGGAGGGCCCTCGCCAACCTCCTGTTTAGGAGATAGCACTCCAAGAGGCCCCGAGCATTGTGTCTCACGTCGAGTGGAGGTGCGCGAGAACTGCTTCGTTCATGACCGATCGTTCGGTATCGAGCAGTGCGTTGTGCCTCGAGTGCTCGAGCCACACGACGTTCGAGTCCCCCGCCACCCCTCCGGCGATGATGTCGGCGCTGACCAGTTGAACGGTCTCGTCAGCCTTCGACTGGATCACCAACGTCCGCACCTCCACCTGACCCAACCGTCGCCTCGTCTCGGCCATCAGATGCATCAGCTCAGAAGCGGACTGTAGAGGGAAACCTTCGTACTGAATGAAGTAGGTGGCGGCCTCCCCCTCGGGCACTGGTTCGGGATCCGACCACACCATGAAGCGCTTGAAGTGCTTCGCCACGTGGACGAGCGAGAAACGCCGATCCTTCACCCTGATCGGAGTGTCGATCGTCGTCACAGAGGTCACCCGCCCATCGGCGGCGAGTCCCAACGAAAGCAACCCGCCCATCGACAGCCCAACGGCATGCACCTTGCAGCACGTCGTGGCCAGGGTTTCGAATCCCTCGACGGCGCTCGTCCGCCAGTCCTCCCTGTTCGTACGTTCCATGTCCTCGAGGCTGGTGCCGTGCCCCGCGAGGAGCGGCGCGTGCACGGTGTAGCCAAGCTCGTTGAGGAACGCTCCCATCATCCTGAAGTGCGCAGGTGTCCCCGAGAACCCGTGCACCAGCAGCACCCCCTCTCCGTTCGTTCCCTCGAACAGGAACGGCGCCGCCAAGGGGTCGATCAGTTCCACTCGGCCAGCCTAGAACCGAAGGAGCATCGCCACGCGCGACACGCTCGAGACGGAGCGTCCGGGCGCCGCCGACTTCGGGTTCCGGGCGTCTTCTACCAGACTGATCGTGACGCGATCTCTAGGACGCGAGATGAAGTGCGCCTTTGGCCCGTGCTCATGCACGGTCGATGACCGAGATCCCTACTGCGGTCCGACGTGTCGGATGGGTATCGGGACAAAGAAAGAACCCTGCAAGTGTGGTCATGCAGAATGCCCGGCCACCGAGGGCTCGGCAACCCGAACCTGAACACCCTGTGTTCGGTCTGGATAGGCTGCTCCCATGCCCACCCTCGCCGCAGCCGTTGAACGGGGAAACCCGGATGAACTCCTTGCCGTCGCCGACCGCTTGTGCAAGGAACGAGCTTGGGATGGTCTTCTCGAGCTGAAGGATCGCTGCATCGATGCCCTCGAGCGGGGGAAACAGCTCTGGCCCATCGCCGAGCACATCGACTACCGGCTTGCGCTCGAGGCCCCGGCAGCCAGGGCCGGCCCGATCGTCGTCACGGGCGCCGGCAGGTTCACCATCGGCCCACTCACCGAAGTAGCTGCCTCGACACACACGTGGCAGGATCTCGCTGCGTATCTCTCGAATGGTCCCGCACGGCGAGTCGTCGCCCATGAGCGTGTCATCCGCGGCGACATCGTCGACGAACCAGGTGATGAGCTACCGATGCAGCTCCAACCGTGGGAACCCACCTATCCAGTAGCGACATACCACGCACGTGAGGCCGAATTCCCGCCACCGGACCTCCCTCCAATGAGCGAGACGGTCCTCCCGCACGTAGTCGAGTCCATTCATGACCCAGAGTCACTCAATGCGCTCGAGGCCATCACCTCGACATGGACCGAGGAATCGAACGGACGATGCGAGTCGGTAGCCGTCTCCGGAACCGCACCGGACGCTATTGCCGCCTTCGGTCTCGAACAGGCGAGAATCTCCGAGATACCGGCGTCGACGGCGCTCGCGCTGATGGCGTGGGCCGGCGCGAGCGGTGGTGCGCACGGGCGCCGGCCCGGTGCGGCAGCTGGCAGGTTCGCTGCATGGTGGGCCGTCGCAACACTCACCGACGCCGACTGGCCAACAGACCCGGCGGACCTCGGCCGGCGCGTCGAGCGCCTTCACTGGTACGTCTGGTCAGACCTATTCCCACCAACTGGTTGGGCCTTTCAGATCGCCATGGAGGACCCGATCGACGGTCTTGCCTGGGCCGTTTCGGCCGTCGACGCAGTGTGACAACCGAGCACTATACTTTTCCGACATGACGTCGGAAACATCTCAACAACACCGCTGGCTCGCTCTCACCTCGCTCGCCGTTGGCGTCTCCATGATCATCGTGGACGCCACGATCGTGAACGTGGCGCTGCCCACGATCATCGACGACCTCGGTATCCATCTGGCCCAAGCGGAGTGGATCACCACCATCTACATTCTCGTGTTCGCTTCGTTGCTCATCACCGCAGGACGCGTCGGCGACCTGACCGGACGAAGGCGGCTGTTTCGTATCGGACTCATCACCTTCGTGGGAGCCAGCATGCTGGCCGGCCTCGCCAAGAGCGGCGGGTGGCTGATCGGCGCCCGGTTCATCCAGGGCATCGGCGCATCCATGACACTTCCGAGTGCCCTGTCGATCGTCAACTCGACATTCCGCGGCCGAGATCGTGGCATCGCGTTCGGCGTCTGGGGATCGGTCATCGGCGGCATGGCTGCGATCGGTCCCCTGCTCGGCGGATGGGTCACGTCCAGCTATTCGTGGCGGTGGGCGTTCTACATCAACGTTCCCATCGGGGTGCTGGTGTGGATCGGTGTGTCGCTGTGGGTGCAAGAGAGTCGAGACGAACACGCGATCCGCGGATTCGACATTCCGGGTGTCGTGCTGATCGGTACCGGGCTCGCAGCTCTCGTGTTCTTCCTGATCGAAGGTCCCCGCTACGGATGGTGGATCCCGATCCAGAGGTTCGACATCGCCGGCATCGACTGGCCGTTGAGTGGTCTCTCACCGGTTCCATTCGCAGGAGTTGTCGCGGTGATTGCCCTGTTTGCGTTCGTGTACCGTGAGCTTCGTCGCTACACGGCTCGGAGCCTGGTCGACCCGGCTCTCTTCAAGCTGAGGAGCTTCCGCTACGGCAACACGGTGGCCGCGACCCGTAGCTTTGGTGAGTTCGGTCTGATCTTCGTTCTCCCCCTGTTCCTCGCAGGTGCCGTCGGGTACAACGCGTTCCACATCGGCTTGACGCTCGTGCCAATGGCGGCCGGTGCGTTCATCGGCGGGCCGCTCGCTGCCTACCTCTCCGAACGGTTCGGTCCAGGCAGAGCCGTCACCTTCGGCATGTTCCTCGAGGGCGTCTCGGTGGTTGTCGCATCCCTGCAACTCCGCCCCGGCATCACGGGGTTCCACCTCGCACCCGCGCTCTTCACCTATGGGCTCGGCGTCGGCATCGCGGCGGCACAGCTCACCAATGTGATCCTTGCGGAGGTCCCGAAAGAGAAGTCGGGCCAGGCATCGGGCATCCAGTCGACATCGAGACAGATCGGCTCGGCACTCGGGATCGCACTCCTCGGTTCAATTCTCGCAATCTCCCTTGGAACCCTCGCGACCAAAGGACTCGCGACGATTCCGGGCCTGCCACAGGAGCACCAGGCGACCATCGTCGCGGCGTTTCGTGAATCAGGCGGCCAGGTACTGAGCCAGCTACGCGATCAGCCACAGGCAGCGACGATCGTGCCGGTGTTGGACGATGCGCTCTCCAAGAGTGCTCGGCGGGCTGGACTGGCCGGTGCCGCGATCATCGGGATCGGCTTCCTGATGAGCTGGATGCTGCCCGACACGAGGACCGAGGAACACAAGAGGGAACGGTCCAGGAAGAGGCGGACTTCGTCCGCCGTACCAGGTACCTAGTACGCAACCTCACGGTGCCTAGAGACCGCGGGGCCACCCGTACCTGGTACCCAGTACCTGGTACGGCTCGCCCGTCGGTCACAGTCCGCGACAAGTCGCGTCTTCGGCCGACCCGCGGCTGAGGGTTTCCACCCCGGTCGCGTTCTGGCTGTCAGCTGTCGACTGTCTGCTGTTCGCTGCTGGCGAAGCGAGCTACAGCCCCAATCTCTCCTCCGCAGCATCGAGGGTCTGTCCGCCCTCGAGGACAGGCGCGAAGAGGTCCCCGAATCGTTGCAGCCGTTGCCAGATTGTCGCGATCGTGAAGTCACCAGGGTGCACCGTCCCAACCTCCTCCCACAGGATCGGCGTGGACACCGGTGCTCCAGCACGGGGCCTGACGGAGTAGACGGAGGCGATCGTCTTTCCTCCGACATTCTGGTTGTGGTCGATGAACACCTTCGGTCCGCGCTTGGCGATGTCCCACTGCATCGTGATGTCGTCCGGGTTGGCCGATTCGAGCAGTCGCCCGACGGTCTCCACGAACTTGCGGACTCTCCGATACTCGTGCACCGGATCGAGCGGTACGTAGATGTGGAGGCCCGTTGCACCAGACGTCTTCACATACCCAGTGAGGCCAAGTCCATCGAGCGCGATCTCGAGCAGCTTGGCGACGGCGACCACCTGCTCCCACGTCGCCCCTTCGGCCGGATCAAGATCGAAGATCGCGAAGTCGGGGCTCCCCTCGTGCTCGAGTCGGTTCAGCCACGGGTGGATCTCGATGCACCCAATCGACGCCAGCCACATGAGCGCCTCCCGGTTGGGCGCGGTGACGAAGTCGATCGGCTCGCCGCGATGCTCCGAGAACACCGGCGCGAGCGGCAACCAGTCGGGGACGTGGCTCGGAGCCTGCTTCTCGTAGAACCACTCCCCATCGGAACCGTCGGGGTACCTAGCCATGACGATGGCCCGGTCGCCAAGGTGCGGCAGCAGGGTCGGTGCGACCGTTGAGTAGTATTGGATCAGGTCGCCCTTCGTGTAGCCATCGGGAAAGAACGGCTTGTCGAGGTTGGACAACAGCAGGGGGCGGGTCGTCCCGATTGGAGCGAAGCTGCTGCCCGAAGCCACCGCGCGCACCACCTCGGGGAACTCGACTGAGCCGGAACCGATGGGCCGACCGGTCACCGCCGGCTCCGGAGACGCAAGAACCTCCTTCAGTTCAGCGGCCATCGCGTCGGTACTCTCCTGCTCTCTCGCCTCGGAGATGATGACGAGGTTCGTGCCGAACTCGCGGGCGGCCTCGACCAGGTTTGAGATGCGCAGAGAGCCTTGCAGGTACGGCAGGTGCCGGATCTCGCCACTGTCGCCGAACTCGGTCTCGCTGAACTGACACTGGAGCGGGTTGAGCATCCAGCCGGGAAACTGGTCGGCGAGGAATCCGAATACGGCGGCAAACCCCTCCTTGGTGGCAAGCCCTCCCCGACTCAGTGCATGCACGTGCGCCCAGTCGACGTAGGGACGGACAAAGGGGAATCTCGCTGCGACCACCGCGATGTCGCCGAGGGTGCCAAACGCTCCGACACGACCGGCCGTCTCCAACCCCAGCCCGACACCGAGGTGTTCGACTTTCGGGGCGATTCGTTCGAGCCGCTCCGAGATCAACTCGACCAGTTCGTCACCATCCCGGCCGTGCCGGTTGCCCGGATGCACGCAGATCATCGGTGCCCCGACGGCCTTGCCGAGCTTCATTGTGTGCTCGATGGCAGACACGCACCGTACAGCACGCTCTTCATCGTCGACCGTCAGCACGGCGAAGTAGGGCGCGTGGATGGTTACCTGGATGTCGCGTTCCGCGGAGAGGCGACCGAACTTCTCGCACCGGTCGATCTTCCAAGGGAACCCGTCGACGAACGCCAGCTCGAAAGCCTGATGCCCCCTTGCCACGAGCCCGTCGAGGAACGCTTCGTCGGTTCCGTCAGGAAGGCCGGAGTACCCGAACCGGATCATGCTGTGAGGCTAGAGCCTCAGAAGATCTCCGGGATGAACGTCTGATCGCCCTTCGGGGGCCTGATGTAGCCGATCTCCGATTGCCGGGGTGGCAGGTCGATAGGCTCCGGAGTGAGATCCTGGTAGGGAATCAGGCTAAGGAGATGGCTGATGGCGTTGAGCCTCGCCCGCTTCTTGTCGTCGGCGTTCACCACGTACCACGGCGCCTGCTTGATGTCGGTGTGGTTGAACATCACGTCTTTGGCGATCGAGTACTCGACCCACCGTGACCTCGACTCGAGGTCCATCGGGCTCAGCTTCCACCGCTTCGTCGGTGTGTCCATTCGATCCTGGAACCGGCGTTCCTGTTCGTCGTCGCTCACCGAGAACCAGTACTTGACGAGCTTGACCCCGGACCGCACGATCATCCGCTCGAACTCGGGGCAGGTTCGCAGGAACTCGCGGTACTGGTCTTCTGTGCAGAAACCCATCACCCGCTCCACGAGCGCCCTGTTGTACCAGGAGCGGTCGAACAACACCATCTCACCTGCAGCTGGAAGCCGGGCGACGTAGCGCTGGAACCACCATTGGGTCTTCTCTCTGTCCGTGGGAGTACCAAGTGCCTCAATCCGGCAAACCCGTGGGTTGAGCGGCTCGGAAATACGCTTGATGACACCGCCCTTGCCGGCAGCGTCGCGTCCCTCGAAGACGACAACGACCTTGGCGCCGCTCGCCTTGATCCACTCCTGGAGCTTGACAAGCTCAACGTGCAGCCTGGCGAGCTCCTTCTCGTAGGCCTTCTTCTTCAGCTTGGGTCGACGTTCCGTCGCCTGATCGCCACCCACTCTGGCGTGATCGAGGATTGGATGTTCAGTCTCGTCGCTCACCCGAACGAGACTACTGCGCGCGTCTGTCCGGCGTCCACCGATACGCGCCTATCGGAGCTGTGTCCTTCCAAACACCCAAGCTGGGTGGTCAGAGCCGTCGGTGCCAAAGGGACGAGCGTGCGACGATCTCGAACCCCATATCGAGATAGAAACGCTGATCAGAACCGACCCACTTTACGGTCGCTCCAAGGCGTTTCGTTCGACGGATCGCCTCGAGCACTGCGGCGGCGATCCCCCTGTCACGACTCGATCGACGCGAGGGCGACCAGCCGTCCTTCCAGAAGCGCTCGATCCGACTCGTTGACCTCGGCGGAAAGCGCCCTGTGGAGACAGCGGCGCGACTCTTCCAGCCGACCAAGCTTCCGGTACATCTCCGCCCGCGCAGCCCAGAGGAGGTGCCAGTCAGACTCAACGCCCTCGAGTAGGTCGAGGGCTACATCCGGGCCGGCAAGTTCCCCCTCAGCGACCGCTCTATTGACCCGCACAACGACCGACGGCTGTAGGCGCTCCAACGCCCGATAGAGCTGGACGATCTGCGACCAATCCGTGGAGTCATAGCTCGGTGCCAGCCCGTGAAGCGTGGCGATGGCAGCCTGGATCTGGAATGGGCCTGGTCGCTGTCGACGCAGTGCCCGATCGACGAGCGCGGAAGCCTCCTTGATAGCGGCGTGATCCCACAGAGTTCGATCCTGATCGGCGAGCAACACCATCTCGCCATCGGCAGCGGTCCGGGCCTCACGTCGAGCATGTGTGGCAAGAAACAGAGCCAGGAGTCCCTGGCACTCGGACTCGTCGGGCATGAGATCCACGAGCAGGCGAGCCAGCCTGATCCCTTCCTCCGACAGGTCGACCCTGGAGTCGAAGGACCCGCGCGCGGCGTGATGACCCGCGGTGAAGACAGCGTTGACCGTGACCAGCACCGCCTGTAGACGCTCGGGCAGCTCATGGTCTTCAGGGACCCGGTAGGGGATATGCGCATCCCTGATCTTTGCCTTCGCTCGGGTCAGACGTTGTCGCATCGTGCCAGGCTTGACTAGGAACACCGCGGCGATTTCTTCGGCGCTGAGCCCACATACCGTCTTCAGAGAGAGCACGACGCGTGAGGTTGGGTCGATCGCCGGATGAGAGCATGTGAAGATGAGGCGAAGCCGGTCGTCACGTCCATCGTCGGGGGGAGGTGCCTCATCGAGAAGCCGGATTGCTTCTTCCTCCTTGACGGATCGCTTCGACTCTCTCCTCAGACGATCCAGCGCCTTGCGCCGAGCGGTAGTGGTCAGCCACGCGGCGGGATTGTCCGGGACACCATCGGTATCCCAACTTCCCAAGGCTGCGACCACCGCATCTTGGACAGCATCTTCCGCGAGATGGATGTCGCCGGCAAAGCGGATGAGGGTGGCCAACACCCGGCCACCCTCGATCCGGATCGTTTCCTCGAGATTCACCCGAAGTCGATGCACGGCCTGACTTCAACGTACCCGTGCCACGCCCCCGGGATCAGCGCCGCCCACTCCAACGCTTCGTCCAGGTCGGCGCAGTCGAGCAGATAGAAGCCGCCGAGCGCTTCCTTGGTCTCTGCGTAGGGACCGTCCACGGTGATCACCTCGCCTCCCTTGCCTCCCTCAACGTGGATGGTGGTGGCTGTGGAGGTCTCGTGAAGAGCCTCTCCTCCGGCAACGACACCGGCAGCACCTGCCTTGGCACCGAACTCGTTGTACTCGACCATCACGGTGTCCCATTCTTCCTGGGATGGGGGCGTATCGGCCTCAGCCGAGTAGATCAGTGCGACGTACCTGGGCATCCGTTCCTCCTTGTCTCGATGCCTTTGCACTACCTACGACGAACGGGTACGGCCGATTTCTACAGCTACATCGACCCTTCGGGCAACCTACCACCGGCGACAGATTCCATAGATCCGTGGCCATCGGACCGATGGGCGACCACGGGCGGCTCTTGAACGATCTCGACGGCCCTGCTGCACTGCTCAGAGTGCTCATTGGTCGGTGTGGTGGCCGAGGCCACGTGAATCACCTCCTCACTGTCGACGTACCCGTCTGGCGTCAGACCAGGAGGAAGGAGTAACTTCGACCCCATGGCAGTCATCGAGGTAGAGGCGCTCGTCAAGACATACGACCAGCGAAACGTCGTCGACGGCGTCTCGTTCACGGTCGATCAGGGTGAGATCTTCGGGATCGTCGGCCCGAACGGTGCCGGCAAGACCACCATCGTCGAGTCGATCGAGGGTCTTCGCCGACCCGACGGTGGATCGATTCGTGTCCTCGGTCTCGAACCGATCGTCGACCGACTCCAGCTCACCCAGCGGGTCGGGGCGCAACTTCAGGAGAGTCGTCTCCAGGACAAGGTTCGAGTCGGTGAGGTTCTCGCTACGTACGCCTCGTTCTACCGAAACCCGGCTGATTGGCATGAACTCATGGATCGTTTCGGACTGGAAGGTAGGGAGCAGGCCAAGTACGGCGATCTGTCAGGCGGACAGAAGCAGCGTCTCTCCGCTGCCCTCGCGCTCGTCGGATCACCCGAGATCGCCCTCCTCGACGAGTTGACGACGGGCCTGGATCCGGCGGCGCGCCGGTCGACCTGGGAAACAGTCGAACAGATCAGGGACTCCGGGGTCACGGTCGTGCTCGTAACCCACTACATGGATGAGGCCGAACGGCTCTGCGACAGGATCATGGTCATCGTCGACGGCCGGGACGTCACGACAGGAACACCGAATGAACTCATCGCTCAGGCAGGCTTCGAGCACACGCTGCGCTTCGACCCATCGGTACCAATCGAGGACGCGATCTTCTCTGAACTCCCGGGTGTGACCGGCATGCGCCGCAACGGTGGGCAGATCACCATCACCGGTGCCGGTGACGTCGTCTACTCGGTCGTGCTGGCACTAGCGCAAGGGGGTGTGGTCGCGCGGGATCTCCAGATTGAACAAGCGTCACTCGAGGATGCCTACCTGGCACTCACGAGTTCGAACCAGGAGATCGACTGATGTCGGCCACGACCAAGCTCACCAGAATGGAGGCCCGGCTCTTCCTGCGAGAGCCGATCAGCCTGTTCTTCGGACTCATCTTTCCCGCGCTGCTCCTCTACGGCCTGGGCAGCCTGTTCCCCGGATTCACCGACCCGGCAGCCGAGCTGAACGGGGCGCGATTCATCGATGTCTACGCGCCAGTGGCCATCGCGTTTGGGACGGCGATGCTCGGACTCTCGTCACTTCCACCGACACTCGCCACCTACCGTCAGTTCGGAATCCTGCGCCGGCTCCGCACGACGCCCCTCCACCCCGCTCGACTTCTCGGCGCGCAGATGATCGTGCAGGGATCAGTAGCTGTCGTCTCGGCTCTCGCGGTCGTCATCGTCGCCGCCGTCGCCTTCGACGTGCCCCTCCCCGAGCGGGCGCTGTGGTTCGTGATCTCCTTCTTGCTGACCGCCGCCTCGATGTTCACAACCGGACTCCTGATCGGGTCGGTCACCCGAACGAACCAGGCTGCGATATCCATCGGTATGGCGACATGGTTCCCGATGCTGTTCTTCGCGGGACTATGGGTGCCACGAGCCATGATGTCCAGCACCCTCCAGAGGATCGCCGACTTCACCCCGCTCGGTGCCGGAGTACAGGCAATGTCCAACGCCTGGTTTGGCAGCGCCCCAACGGCCCTCCAAATCGGTGTGATGGTTGCCTACTCGGTGATCGTGGGGCTCATCACCGTTCGAGCGTTCCGCTGGGAGTAGGCGAGGACACGCGGAGTCTGCTGATCGTCCTGTGTCGTCAGTCGCGATTGGCCCGGTATCCTGTGGCGCTCAGGGCCTGTAGCTCAGTTGGCAGAGCAGGGGACTTTTAATCCCAAGGTCGTGGGTTCGATTCCCACCGGGCCCACCATAGGAATTCCTCGTCTACCAGGCGATTCTCAGGGGTGGGGATTGACGATGTCGAGAATGTTGGATTCTTGCCAAGTTTCCCGTGCCTCGTTGACGGCTGCCAGTCCGACGAGCATACCGGCGATCGGATCTGCCCACCACCAGGCCGCGTACGCGTTGAGCGCAAGGCCGGCGAGTGTGGTCGTGGCGAGAACACCGTCCAGGAAGGTCACGGCTGCTTCCGAGTGGAGCGGCTGGGAATCGAGCTTATGGGCTGTCGACCGTTTCAACCCGAAGAGGCCGAACATCACGAACGCGGTCACCGTCAAATAGGCGATGCCCCACGGGGATCCATCGGCTTTCCTGCCGCTCATCAGGTCGTTGACCGCAGCCACGATCAACGTCACGGCGAGAAGAGCGAATGCACCGGCGATCAGCTTCAAGGCGAACCGACTCCGTTCAGCATGGTCGTCCCCGCCGCTCGATCTCAGATGCCAGACCACTACCGATGAGGCGAACACCTCGACGATCGACACAGTGCCGAAACTGATCAGGGCAAGCGACGATGCGATCGTTCCCAACACGAAGGTGAGTACCGCCTCGCCCACGTTCCAGGCGATCGTCACATACTCCAGGATGAGCGCCCTTCGGTCGAGCCGGCGGGTATCTGCTTCGTTTCGGTCAACCGGCATAGTCGAAAGCCGATTCTGGTCCTCAGCACGGACATTGCGAAACACCGACAAGCGCACTGTCGTCAGGTTCCAGTCTCCAGAACGACGGAGGATGATGGTGCGGGGTTGCCGTCGAGCGGTTCTAGCGTCACCCAGATGTGGGGGTAGTCAAGTCGAGCGACACCAACAACGAGACGGACGCTGGATGGATCCTTGAATGTGCCGGCGGACACGTGGTCAGCTCCTGCGGAGAACCACAGCTCGTATACGAACCCTTCAGGTGCTGACCCGAGTCCCTTCACGTGGAGGGCCAGTCGGGTCCCTTCACTTGTGTTCCATCCGGCGATGTCTGCGACGACGTCCGGCGACGGAGCGGTCATGTCGATTCGCCAATCGGCCCGGTTGAGCAAGAGCGAAACGCCCACGGCGACGACCAGCACCCCAGCGGCGATCCCCGCCGCATACCGGAACCAACGCCGCGTTGTCGGAACCTGCCGGCGACCCGTAATGAGCCCCACTACCTGCTCCTCCAGTTCCGGGGGTGGTTCCTCCCACACAGCCGGCACAGCAAGTACGTTCCGTGCGGCCTCAAGAGTCTCGAGCTTGGCCCGGCACGCCGAGCAGGACTGAAGGTGTGCCTGTTCGGCTGGTCCATCGATACCGGCCAGGAGTGCCGCTCGGACATCTTCGCAGTTCATGCCGTTGCCTCGCTCAGATGTTGAAGAAGCCCCGCCAGTCGCCGGTGCGCCCGGTGGGCTCTCGATTGTACGGTTCCAAGGGGAATGCCCAGCCGGTCGGCCGTCTCCTGCCTGCTGAGACCAAGGAAGTGGATTGATCGGACGATGGCCTGTTCTTCTGCTGGAAGCCGATCCACCGCTTCGCGGACCGCCCAACGTTCCCAGGTCCCCTCGAACGACTCGCCCAGCACAGCCATCTCGGTATCGATCCGGTCACTCTCGTGGCGCTTCTCACGCCGATAGAGGTCGACGGTGACACGTCGAGCGATCGTATACAGCCATGGTGCCGGGTCCTTGTCAACGTTGAACCTGCTTGCACCACGCCAAGCTTGCAGGAAGGTCTGCTGGACGGCTTCCTCTGCGAGCCCCCGGTCTCCGAGCACACCGAACGCCAAGGAAAACACCGGGTTTGCATAACGTCGGTACAGTTCTCGGACGGCAGTGGGGTCTCCATTGCGAAACCGGCGCATCATTGGCTTCGTCGACATGGTGTCCTGACGCTACTGGACGGCGCTGCCTTCGGGGCTGATGACATACCAGATCTCGTTGATACCTTGTCCGTTCGTGTCTCCCGGCCGGGTGTCCGCGGCGAAGTAGTAGAGCGGCCATCCGTTGTACGTCGCCTGAACGGTGCCGTCGGTCCTGGAAGTGGTGCCGAGCAAGGTCGCGTCGACACCGTCACCGGCAGTCACCTCACCGGTGAGTGGCGGCCAGTTCCCGGCGCATGCGTCATAGCAGGTGGAATCTCCCTGGTTGTCCGGAACAAACAGGTACAAGGTGTTGCCGGCATCGTCGACGAGGAACGTACCCAGATCCGTCGTTGCGGTCTTCAGGGTGGTACCGACAGCGGAAGCGGCAGCTGTCGTAGTCGACGTGGCCGTGGTCGTCGTCGGCGCTGAGCCGCTCGCTGAAGTCGTCGGTGCCGACGCGCTCGTCGTGGCCGACGAGCCGGTCGCTTGCGTTGCGGTCGTCGCTGCCGTAGCCCCGCTGCACGCAGCGGCGACCAACGCCAACACAATGAAGATGAACATGCCTCTTCGCATAAGTGCTCCTTCGATTGTCACCTATCAATACGAAAGAGCCTCTCATTTGCGTCGCGCCTGGTTCAGCTGAGGAAGTGCAGCGATGCAGTGCTCTACCCCACAGAACGTCGGGAACAGCCGGGAAATCACGGGAATCGCCGGGAACACAGATTCCCTGCTCACAGCCTGTTTCCGGACGTTCGCCCATGTCACAGCATCGCGTCGCAGGGAACTCATGATCCCAAAGTCGTGGGCTCGATTCCCACCGGGCCCACTCACCAGCGTTCCTGGCTCGGATCACCCCCCACTCGGCAGGACCCCGACTGATGAGAGGCACCTACGCGCGGTCTGCCTTGTCCTCGTCGTAGTAGTCGAGGCGGTCGATGGGCATCACGAGCGACGTCAGGATGTTCATCAGGTGGGCGGTGATGCGCTTGAAGTACCGGTAGAGGAGCGCTCTCGGTACCGCTTCGCGGGCCGGCTGGTCCGTGTGGAGCTGGGCGTCGATGTGTTCGTCGTACTCGTCCTGGAGCGCGTCGCCCTCCTTGAGCATCTCATGGGCGGTGGCGACATCCCGCTCTCTGAAGACCCTGGCGGTCTCGGCGATCATTTTGGAGATGTGATCTCGGTAGGTCGTGAGCGTCTTGATGTCCTCGGCGTTCGAGAGGTCGATGCCGCTGTTGGCGATGTCCCAGATGTTCTTCGAGAAGTCACCGATCCGCTCGGCATCCTTCACAACGCTCATCGAGGCGAGGACCAGCGGAATGTCGGCTGCGGTTCCTCGTACGCTGACGTGGACGACCAGCTCTCGTCGCACTGCCCGTTCTGTCTTGTTGACACCCCGATCGGTCTTCTTGATGTCCTTTCCGACCAGGGATGGATCCGTCCCGCCGAGCAGGCTGTTGATCGCCGCGTCGAACGTGTGCCGATCGTCGATGAGCATCTGACTGATCTGCGCCTCGATCTTCTCGAGCTGGGTGTCACCGCCGCCGCGGAAGAAATCGAAAACCATTCCTCACCTCCGTCTCATTGAAGCAGCAGGATGCCCAGGATGGGAAGTACCACGAACCCCCCGGCAACGTAGGCAATGACGATCGACTTCCGTCGCTCGGCCACAGCTGCCAGTTTCTCGGCGAGGGTCAGTGGCAACTTCCTGAGCGCCGAGATCGGGTAGAACACGAGGATGCCACTGATATTGAAGAGAGTGTGGGTCAACGCAATCACAAGACCCGCCCGACCCGTCGCCATCGACGCGAGCAGGGCGGTCACCGTTGTGCCGACGTTGGCGCCAAGCGTCACCGGGTAGGCGTTGCGGAGCGTCAGCACCCCGGCGGCGATCATCGGCACGAGCACGGAGGTGGTGATGCTCGACGACTGCACCGCCACGGTCATCAGCAACCCGATCATCATGGCTGTGACACCCGCGCCCTTCGAGAGCAGGGAGTTCATCGACGCCTCGATTTGCCCCGCCATCACCAGCTTCATGTGGTGGGTGATGAAGGCGAGCGCCACGAACACCAACGCGAGGCCGAGCACCAGCAGGAGGATGCCGAGCACTGTGCTTCCGGTTCCCTCGAGCAGGTTCTCGAAGAGGGTGATTGGCGCCTTGACGGCGATCTTGATCGGCGAGTCGATCGTCGACACTCCCGCGCCGGCCTCACGGTCGACCAGGGTGGCCAGTGCTTCGGCGGACCGGGACAGGAAGTGGGTGAGGAGCTCGAGGGGGAGCAAGACGGCAACGGCGAGCACGTTGAAGAAGTCGTGCATGGTCGCGCCGGCGAACGCCTTGCGGAACTCCTGGCTTCTCCGGAGGTAGCCGAGTGATGCAAGAGTATTGGTGACGGTGGTGCCGATGTTCGCCCCCATGACCATCGGTACGGCCAGGGGAATCGCCAGACTCCCCGACCCCACCAACCCCACGATCGTCGAAGTCGTCACCGACGACGACTGAACCAGCACCGTTGCCAAGATGCCGACGAACAGACCCGCCAGCGGATTGGCCACCCCCTCGAAGAGGGTGTGCGTGAAGTCGGCTCCGAAGCTCTTGATTCCGGTCTCGAGAGCCTTGACTCCGACGAGGAACAGGTAGAGGAGAAAGAGAACGAGACCAAGACGCACCGCGGTCGGCATCTGTCGCCCCGCCCTGCTAGTCGCGCCGGTCTCCATGGACGTCCCCTCCGACCCGGCGCCACACTAGCCGGGCCACCCTGCGTTCTTGTCACGATCAGCCCCGCTCAGCGAGGCCAGGATTGACAAGAACGGGAGGGGGAGCCTCGAGAACGGCCTACGACGAGACGGACGTGCGAGTTCCTCGCAACACCATGGTGCCGACAACGCCCGCGGTCAGCGATCCCGCCAGAATGCCCACCTTGGCGAGGTCAGCGAACGAGGGGTCGGTGAAAGCGAGACCGGTGACGAACAGCGATACTGTGAAGCCAACCCCCGCGACCGCCGCCAAACCGATCACGTGGCGCCAGGTCGTTTCCGGTGGCAGCTTAGCCAATCCGAACCGCACGGCTGCGAAGGAGGCCACGGAGATCCCCACTATCTTGCCGAGTACCAAGCCGGTGCCTACGCCCAACGACACCGGCGACGTGAGCGCCTCGAGCAAGTTGACCCCTCGGAAGTCGATGCCGGCGTTGGCCAGGGCGAAGATCGGGATGATCACGAACGAACTCCATGCAGCCAGCGCGTGTTCCATCCGGCTGAGGGGCGACACGGACTCGCCCGCGATCTTGGACAACAACAGTGTCAAGTGATCGGCGTGCTCCCGGGGATGCTCACCCGACACGTCGGTGGAGAATCGCTCCGTGATCGCTCGGATTCGTCGTTGAGACTCGTGCCGGTTGTAGTAGGGCACGGCGGGTGTGAGGAGACCCAGGGCCACCCCGGCCAGGGTGGCGTGAACACCTGATTCGAGCGTGAGATACCAGATCACGAGTGCCATCGGGATGTAGAACCAGAGGGCTCGCACCTGCGCCTTGCCGGCGATCCACACCACGATCAGCCCGGCTACGGCGGCCGCCAGGTAGCCGGCTTTCAGATCCGAGGTGTAGAAGATGGCGATGACTGCGATGACACCGATGTCATCGGCGACAGCGACAGACAACAGAAAGAGCTTTGCCCCTGAAGGGATGCGTGGACCTATGAGTGCCACGATCCCGACCGCGAAGGCGATGTCAGTTGCCATCGGGATGCCCCACCCGCGAGCGATCTCGGCACCCTGACCGATCGTGACAGCTGCATAGATGATGGCGGGGAAGATCATCCCTCCCAGGGCAGCGGTGACAGGGAGGACCGCGGCCTTCGGATCCTGAAGGTCGCCCACGACGAGTTCGCGCTTGATCTCGAGACCGACAACGAAGAAGAAGATGGCCATCAGGCCATCGTTGATGATGTGGAGAACAGATTCATCGAAGTGGAAGGTTCCGAACTCCACAACCACGTGAGTGTCGAGTATCGCGTGGGAACTGTCGGAGAGTGCGCTGTTCGCCCAGATCAGTGCAGCGACGGCCGCAGCCAGCAGCACGATGCCAGAGGATGCCTCGATCTGGCCGAACCGGAGGAGAGGTCTGATGAACGCCTTCGGTATGAATCTGTCCGACGTAGCCCAGGTTCGGTGACTCGGTTCCATGTCAGCCGCCGTTCGCCTTTCGACCCGGGTGGTTCGAGTTGGGGAGTCTAGATGAGAACCGACGCGCTGTTGAGGTCGCCGGCCCCACCAATCCCCGTTCTTGTCACGTCCACCCTCGCTGGGCGAAGCCAGGATTGACAAGAACGGGAGGGGGCCCTACTTGGTTCGGAACCCGCCCAGCTCGTTGATCAGCACCCAGCTCACCACCGACCCAATCGTGATGTCGTCCGACGCAACTGCTGCCGGCACAATCCCCGCCGACCCACGCTGGGCCTTCCCCAAGCGCGCTTCCCGCATCGCCTGGAACCGCTGCTGCCACAAGGCGAAATTCTCAGGTCGCAGATCGACCCAGCCTTTCGCGGCCCAGCGCTCCATGTCCTCGTCGGACATGGGAATGACCGTCTCGCCGGCCGTCTCGGGGATCCTGATGCGGGGGCCTCGCACCAGCGCATCGCCCTCCATCGTCAGGATCGGCAGACCCAGCGACGTGATCGTGTCCCGAAGACTCGGACGTTCCTTCAACAACTCGGTCGTCGCACGAGCTATCTCAGCACCGGTGGCAGCGAGTACCGCAGGCAGCCTTCCATAGGTCAGCTTCAGCAACTCGGCTTCCCACAGCAGCTTCGACAACTCGGGCGGTCCGAGCTGCCCGAGCGCCACGCTGTGGGTGTCGGTCTTCTCCTCGAGCCGTTGGAGGCGAGCAAGCGCGTCCTGGCGCAGCACGCCCGCCCGGTAGCTCGGGTCGACCACGGCAGCATCCATCGCTCCGATGACATCCCTGCCGGTCGTGGAACCCACGATCTCCTGGAAACAGATGTCCGCCACCTCTTCGGCGGTCACGAACTCCATCTGCCGTAGTGCCGTGATCGCCTCGAACTCACCCTTGGTGAACACCCCGTTCTCACCGGTGGCGACCACGGGCAGTTGCAGCTCGGACCCCGCCTCGAAGGCTCCCGGGTCCATTCGAACCTGAAGCTTTTTATCGAGCAGTTCGGTCATCGCCTCGTAGAGGCGAACCGGCTCGCCGCGCTCGGTGATCGTCCGATAGCCGATGTCGCCAAAGCCGACCATGGCCGCCGGCTTGATCTCCTTGACGATCGGGCCACCCGCAGTGCGACCCATCAGAAACAGCAAGCCCGTGTGGGCAAACGCGACAGACGCTTTAGTCATCAACTGGGCGGAGGGGCGATCCTCGGAGTGGGTATACGGAATGTTCAACCCCATTCCGCCCGTCCCGGTCGTGCCGATCTTCAGATATAGCCTCGTGCCCACCTCCCGCATCGCCCGGTCGAGGATCATGGCGTGTCTGATGAGCTGGGGCACCGCCTGGGAGAGGATCAGACTCTCGACATCGTGAGCGACGACATCCACAGGCAACGACGAGTCCATCTGAAGCCGGTCGATGCTCCGTTTGGCGATCTTCGACGTCGTGTACACGTCCTGGTAGCTGATGGCCGTCGCCGTATTGATCGAGTCGATGATCACGTCCGGCCGGTACCGATCGATCAGGTGCGCAAGACGAGATCGGTCGAACGCTTCGTCGATAGGACCCAGCAAATCAGCGAAGATGCCCTCTCGGGCATCTTCATCCTCCAGCAGCTCTCTGCGCGAGGTCTGCGCAAACGCTTCTCTGGCGAAGACGTCACCCCACTCCCCCACGAACTCTGTCGTGCCATCAGGGAACAGGGCGCGAAGATCCGCGCACGCTTGTTCAGTGTCCCTCTCGTACAGCGAAGCGATCACGATGCGCTCAGGATGCAGATCGGTCGCGATCCGGTGTGCGACCTGAAAGCCGACCAACCCGGCACCGCCGAGAATCATGAACGTTCGGTCCTCCACACGCACCTCCGTACTCGCCAGGCTTGCTTCAAGGCTACCGTGCGGCGTCCCGTGGATGGCCGACGGTTCCCGGCCACCAGCACTCCTGTTCTTGCGAAACCTGCCACCCCATTCCTTCTGGCGTGAGAGAGGTCGGCAGTGTCTACCTAGCTCACGCAAGAACGGGGTGTGTTCGCCATCTAGCCTTGATACATGGGCGGTGCACTCAACCCGAACCAGCGGGCACAAGACATCGAGCGGCTGAAGACCGAAACATTCGACGTCCTCATCATCGGAGCAGGCATCACAGGCACCGGTGCTGCGCTCGACGCAGCCACAAGAGGCATGAACGTCGGCCTGATCGAGCAACGGGACCTCGCGTCCGGCACGTCGAGTCGCTCCAGCAGACTCATCCACGGCGGGCTCCGCTACCTAGAGCAGCTCGACGTCCGTCTCGTCCGTGAAGCCCTCCGTGAACGCGGACTCCTTCTGGATCGCCTCGCACCGCACCTCGTCCGCCCGGTCTCGTTTCTCTACCCCCTCACTCACCGCGCATGGGAACGCCTCTATGTCGGTGCAGGGGTCACCCTGTATGACCTGTTCGCAGGCCCGAGTTCCCTCCCCCATCATCAACAGCTCTCGCGCACCAAGGCACTCGGCCTGTTCCCGGCTCTGCGGCGTGACAGCCTCGTCGGGGCGGTTCGGTACTGGGACGCCGAGGAAGACGACGCCCGCTTCGTCATGACGGTCGCGCGAACCGCGTCTGTCCACGGCGCCGCGGTTACTCCGAGCATCGCGGCTACCGGTATCCTCAATGACAGCGGGCGTGTCAGTGGGGTGCGAGCTCGCTGCCTCGAATCGGGAGAGAGCTTCACGATCCAGGCGCGTGCGGTCGTCAACGCGACCGGCGTGTGGACCGACCACATCCAGGATCTCGCGGGGCGTGGGGCGATCCACGTCCGCGCCTCGAAGGGCATCCACCTCGTCGTGCCGAGAGACCGCATCAAAGGCACGGTCGGCCTCATCACCAAGACCGAAAAGAGCGTTCTGTTCGTCATTCCGTGGGATCGGCACTGGATCATCGGTACCACGGACACCGACTGGAACCTCGACCTCGCGCATCCGGCGGCATCGAAGACCGACATCGACTACCTGCTTGGCCACGTCAACCGCATGGTCGACCCGCCAATCACCCATGGCGACGTCGAAGGGGTCTACGCGGGGCTTCGACCCCTACTCTCCGGGGAGTCGGACTCGACGTCCAAGCTGAGCCGCGAGCACGCGGTGAGCGAAGTCGTGCCCGGACTCATCACCGTCGCAGGCGGCAAGTTCACAACCTATCGGGTGATGGCAAAGGACGCTATCGACGCAGTGGTAGCCGGCTTGGGGTCCCCCTTCCCACACTCGTCCACAGAAAAGATCCCCCTCCTCGGCGCCGACGGGTTCCGCGAGCACTGGATGAATCGTGAGGGCATCGGCGTCCGGCACGCGATGTCGGTCGAGACGATCGAGCACCTCCTTCACCGGTATGGATCGCTCACCGATGACCTCCTCGAGTCGATCGACGCAGGACCCGAGCTAGGTTCCGAGCTCTCGGGTGGCTACCTGGAGGCGGAGGTTGTGTACGCGGCCACGCACGAGGGTGCACTCCATCTGGACGACATCCTCGCCCGAAGGACCAGGATCTCCGTCGAGACGGTCGATCGCGGTACCGCAGTCGCCGAGCGCACCGCCCAACTCGTCTCTCCCATCCTCGGTTGGGACGACACGAGAAGGTCGCGAGAGATCGCCTACTACCTCGCTCGCGTCGAGGCCGAACGAGACTCGCAGCGTCAGCCCGACGATCGCACTGCCGATGCCGTCAGGCTCGGCGCACCCGAGATCCGCCTTCCGACCTGAACGCAGCGATCGCGCGCGATACCATGCCCCAACCCGCGGGAAGGTACAGCGAATGGCACTTCGTTCACGAATCACCGGCGTTGGCAGCTACGTACCGCCCAAGGTGATCACCAACGATGATCTCTCCCAGATCATCGACACCTCCGACGAGTGGATCGTCCAACGCACGGGGATCCGTGAGCGGCACTGGGTGGATGAGGACACCGGTACCTCGGATCTCGCGCTCGAAGCTTCCAAACAGGCCATGGCGATGGCTGACGTCGGCCCCGACGATCTCGACATGATCTTCTTCGCCACCATCAGCCCCGATCACTACTTCCCGGGCAGCGCCGTCTTCCTTCAGCGCAAGCTCGGCGTGTCCG